>Ga0247611_10000047_pt1 | contig 227618 bp, 228 predicted proteins | sample 177DNAGHGhighgp2_FD_192422 | JGI IMG/M metagenome (GOLD analysis project Ga0247611, IMG submission 192422) | Sheep rumen microbial communities from Palmerston North, Manawatu-Wanganui, New Zealand - 1770 DNA GHGhigh gp2 | ecosystem: Host-associated > Mammals > Digestive system > Stomach >... | reverse complement strand
AAAGTACCTCTTCACAGATTACGGTTCCCGGGCAGGTTCATGTCGTCAGAATCACTTCCAATGGATTTGCACTCACTGAATCTGGAGTATATGTCAAGCTGTCTGACATTGAGCTGGATGCCACGGAAGAACTCATGTCTTCATCACAGCTTCCTGATCTGGACCGAAATCACAACACCGAAATTCTTGGCCCCGTGGTAGTATGGTCTCACGTTATGCGGGACGGCACTTTGGTGGGCAGGAGCTTTTCTTATACCGAAGGTACTCTGTTCCTTTCCAGAATCTTGATATATGACAAAAGTATCGGTCTGATTCTCTATCAAGGTGAACAGGATGCCCCGAACGACATAAGATTCTGCGACTTCTCTGGTTTCACGTATTCTTACCCGAGCCAGATGTACGAACTTCTTGAATCGGCTTTTGAGGAGTCTCGGACGAGACATATTACTCCGGTACAGACAACCACCCTTTCCACGTCTGTGAATTTACGTGTATTACAGATCAACAGTGATGGTACTACCGAGCGAGTAAATTTAGACACACATTCCCCTTTCCACGTCATAGGTATGTATGTGACTGGAGAAGACGACGAACCCACGATAACTCCAGATCCTGCCCCTCTGTACACAATCAGCATCGGTTCTGACGGTCGTCAGGATTCTTCGGATTTCTCAGTGTTGGACGCCTTATCTCTTCCTCATTCCATTCTTCGTCATGCCCCATGTACTGTATTCGTAGGGACACACGACGAGTGTGAAGCGAAACTAAGTGTGATCGAGCTTACAAAGCAGGAACTTAGCGGTACTCCACATGAAGATGCAACGCAGTACACGATGTCCTCCAGTCCTCTGGATACCAGCAACAGCATCTACTCTCTGTGGATTTCTCCAGATGAGGCTGAAGACATTTCAAAGAATCGTTCGCAGGTGATTATGGACATAGACCGTTTTCTGAACGACATCTACGAAAGCACTGCTGTGGTCAACGCTCTTACAGAACACCCCCAGCCTGTAAAGGTGTTAGAACATATTACCCTCGAACAGGCTGTCGTTCTGATGCGTACCGTTCAGACAAGTGATCTCATTCATTGGGAAGTGCGAGAGGGTGATGACGAACTTTCTGTGCGTGACCGAACCAACATTTTTTACATTAAAAGCATGAACGGTCTGAGTGGTGCCGACGCCGCAGACTGTTCCAGTATGCTTCTCTACATCAAGGATGTCTCCGGTTACGGGTGGTCCGAGTTGATGGATTATCTCAAAACCCCGTCCGTTATCTTGTATCAGCATCTGCCTCTGGAGAAAGCAAGATACCTCATGGAGAAGATTTCGACGTATCTCACGTCTGAACGGAATCCTGATGATCCTTATGATCTTGAGTTGTACCCGTTCTGGTGTGATGCGAGGTTCAGTTGTCCGGATTCTGGTATTCCTGACATTACGGTACCTGCCACGGATTATAGGGTTGTACTTACTTCTGTTCGAGACGGTGTTACTGTGGAAGACCTCGCGCAAGGCTTGTATTACGCCCTTATTGGCTCTGGGCCGGACATTCAGGGCACGTATGATGAATACGTTGAACAGGTGCGGGAAGGGGTTGGTCATCTTCCTTACACGGTGTTCCCGCACCTACGGAAGGATCATGCCTACAACACGGAGTATCTGTTCGAGAGTTCGGACGAACAGTATGGTACGGTTGAGGTTATCGACAACAATGCGTAGGTAAGGAAGTCAAGAAAAAACAGGCCAGAACAGATTGAGGTTCTGGCCTGTTTCCATTTTGCTCGGTTCAGTAAGGATCCCTCATACCGGCAATGAGGATGGTTCGTTTCCCATTTCCCTCAGGCTTACACACCATGAAGTCTTCCGTGCAGTTTATCGACACATCCATCTTTCCGTAATGCTTCAGCATGTCCAGCAGATACTGAGTGTTGTAAATATGACGACTCTCAACGTTCTGGTTGTGACGTATAATCTGGGTTCCAATACTCAACTCACCATTGTAGTTCTCGCTTCCAAGCTGGATATTTGAAGCCTGATTATAGAGCGACATAATGATGTATTTCAGATCATTCTTACACTCGAAGCTCTTTCGACATCTCTGGATTTCTTCTTTCAGACGGGACAGCTCTTTTTTCTTCAGGTGAATTTCATACCCAGATTCCTTCACATGTTCCTTAAACAATGCGGTGTACGCGCAGGTGTCGGCATCGTCATAGTAATACCCTCTTACGTACCACATGTGTGGTCTTCCCTCGTACACCCCATATAGAGCCGTTGTGGAGGGTTCAGACGTGAAAACCTCGAAATGATCCAGACCGTCACTGAGAATCCCTTTAAGTAGCGTGGATGGCAGATGAAACACCGACCCTGAAATAGGCTGACTGGTGGAATGTTCGCACTGCTCTACTACGGCCATGTGTTCATTTGTCCAGAATACACTTGAGGATTGTGGGCATAGCGATACTGTATTTTCAGTCAGGCTTATAGAACGATTTTCTGATCGTGCCGTCAGTCTTGCCCTAACGATGAGATCTCGAAGGTTGCTGTTTAAGGAGACGCATTTGAGGTTCTGCTGGTTGAACACGTCAAGAACAATGGCTTCTTCGACGCTCGTGGTATGCATACCTTTACTAAGGTCTGTGGGGTTATAAGGGGCACGCATGACTCTGACCGGCAATCCGTATTCGGCATGATCCCCAACAATTACATTAAGAATCTCTACCCCATACTGATCTTTTACAATGTTGAACGTGTGTACTGGCTTTCGTTCGTTCCTGAATCTGTTGATCGTCTCCAGCAGGGTGTCGGCGCGGGTTGAGAACCAAGTGACATCATTCATGGAGCTGTCGTTTTTCGCGACGATTCGGTACAGGTTTTCCGTCCAGCATCCAACGGTTTCTATGCGATTTGCAATGCACACATCTTCCAAGAAGCTCAGGTAGATGTGGGAAAGGTCTGGCTCCTGAATGAGATCTTCATAGACGCGGTTCAGGAAGTCTTCAGATAAGGTAAATTTGTTTACTAGAAGGCTCATTGTTTCTCCTTTATGCGACCACGACCTTGCATCGGGTCAGAACGGTTTGTTTTACTCCACGGTATTCAGAATGTTCCTTTACACGGCCCGTCAACCGAACGTTTTGACCTTTGTGGAGATTGTTAATAAGGTCTGCTGTCTCTGTAATCCACACCAGAGTGTTTCCGGTGACATTGAACTTGTACACGACTTTGACGACCTCACCGTATCGCGAGTACACGGAGTAGGTAGAGAAGGTGAAATAGTCCTCAAAGATGGCGTCGGTGCTTACGCGCTCTCCAACATTGAACATGTACTCACTGGCCTTCTCAGACGCCTTGGCCTGCTCTCTGCTCTTTTTATCCATGGCGTGACGATATGCTGGGATAAGAGAGGTAAGCATACCGGCGTTCATATTGGTGGCCATGGTGTCTTCGTAACGGCACAGGGTGCGGAGATTGAAAAGGTAGCTAGACTCGGCGGCCTCTTCGTCGGTAAGGTTTTTGCACCACTCAAAGGCACTATACGCAAGGTCGATCTGATCTTTCGTGATGTCTTTTGCACCAAGGCGAATGAAGTCTTCAGGTTTCTGGATTTCGTCTTCCCGACGGTCACAGTACCAGCAGATATACTCGTTCTGGCACGCGTTCACGAGATTCTTTACATAGTGGCTGGTAGGAAACTCGTTGCACATCCGGGCATCCTGACCTGACACGAAACCCTGTTTACAGATAAGGTAAGATGCCGCGATGACGATGGACAGACTGGTGATGTTATGGAATATGTCCAAGCCCACAAGTTCTGATTTCCTAGGAAGGTCTTCGTCATTGAAATAGCACTTTGTCTCACAGTCGTTGATGGAGAGGTGGACAAGGTCGTCATACACACTGCACCATTCAGAGCACATGGCCCCGTCGAGACCCTTTGTAAACTCTTTACAGCAGGTGGCACCGACCACTTTGACTTCGTGGGTCTCTTCGTTCTGAAGAACCACGACAGCCTTGCGTTTACGGTTGGTATGGCAATGGTCACAGTGGGCCATATCCACATCACCATACTTCTGACACAGGGAGGCGTCTGCGAAGTAGGTTTGGCGCACGCCGCTTTTTACATTGACGGTACCAAGTACAGACCACCCGTTGATTCTGTACTTCAGTTCAAGGTTTACCTTCCGGCACGCAATGACCTGTGTTTCTGTCGTTTCTGTATGCATCTCTTTAGAAAAGCAATGCACCATGCAACGCTGAGGGTAGAGTTCACCGATCTCCATGATGTAGTCTACACCTGCTTTTTTGCACTTATTGGCAATGGTGTTGAGCTTTTTGGAAAGTGATTCAAACTTGAAATCGGGAACGATGAACTCTGCCATGACAGCCTCCGTCAGGGTGAAGTGAGTGTCGGGAGCCTTGGGTCTCTCCCATCTGACAAACACGTTATACCACATGGACTGATGATGCTCCGATTCAGCACCACAACGCTGAATCTGCCCATACAGTCAGTGGAACGTTCGCTGGATTTCACACATGAAATCAAATTAAGAGGCCATTTCTATGTCTCGTGTGATCACTGGGGGATGAGGAGAATTTTATGATTAAGCAAACCGTTTACTATGCCCTGCAAAATGGCAAACTGGTCGTCATAAGCGCACATTCGATGAAGGACTTCGTGCCTTCCGTGATTTCCGGTCAGGAAATGACTCTGGAATCGGAACGGTACACACAGATCGTGGACGACATGTACTACAAGCATGAAGACACGCAAGCGGTCGATGATCCCTACTTCGTTTCCACGAATAGCAGTGATGAGATCTCCATGATTCGACTTCATAGGGATAATTCCCTGAAGTCGAATGATCGTCTGTGTTTCCCTAAAGAACCGCATATAAATCCTAGTGCGAACCTGCCTCAAGGGGCCAAATGGATTCGTGAGCAGAACCTCGACCGTATTATTCAGATTGATGGGGATTCTCGGTACTTTCCAGATACCTCCAATCGCGGGTGCATGATCAAGGCTACCGCTGTTCTCGGTCAAGACATATTGGAGTCTTCCGGACGAATTTTTGATCCGACCTCCAAGACCGTGTCTGAAATTACAGGTGGTTATGCATCGGAGGGAGTCTATCGAGGTTTCATACGTTCATCGGTTGGAGAGCTTGAGGTCGTAAAGATTTCTGGACTTATGTACATTGCGGCGTCTCTCGATCCTGATGATGTGGGTATTTACCCAATCGTTCCTTCGGATGCCGAGTTTATTCCGTTGTCCGGTAATGCCTATGTCACGGCAACCGCAAGAACCATTGCGGCGGAGTTGGACAGTAACGGAAATATCGTCAATTACTACTTCTTGGATGAGGGAACCAATCAGAAGGTCATAGGACTGGATTTGGCACACAGTCTTGCCAAGATTCGTCTGTCGAATAACCAAACAGAGGTTATCGTAGGACTGGACATAGGTTTTGTGTGGGGTGGGGTGATTACTCGCGGTGCACCTTACCAGATCGTGTTCGATCCAGAGTACCCTCAGTATGTTCAGCTCAATGAAGAAGTTGACGGATGTCCGGCAGGTACAGTGTTGACTTTGTTGACGATTGAGGACGACGGAATTGCATATCTTCGTGACGAGAATGGAGAGCAGGTGGATATACCTACCTCGTATCTCACCTTCTTAAATGAGTACTCTTCTGGGATAACGAATTTCGATTCCTTACCTCTTCCAACTCTTGAGGTCACGCAGGAATGCAATCTCCAGACTTCCCATACGGCCAGCACGAAAAAGATCTGCCGTATGGCCGTGTCTAGCCAAAAGTATAACGTGGTGGGCTATGCGTACCGTAACGGTGTGATGCTGTTCAAGATCCACTTCCTCCAAGTACCGCCTGACTATGTGTCTGGAAGCGTTGAGCCTGAGTTTGAGAACAATTTCCCAGATTTTGGTTGGGTGTCCGGGCGCGGCGTAGATGTAGACGAGGCGGTGTGGGATGATGTTCCTGTAACAGAGTTGGACGGTCACAATGTCCGGAAGTATGTCGGGCGTTATGTCACGGTCACTCAGGATCTTGGACTAATGGATGAGGTGTTTGATCCTCCACGTCGCGCTTATGCTACGCAGTCCCTTACGTTGGATGGAATTTCGGAAGGTTCTTCTCAGGAAGTACAGACTTGGGATCTCGTCAGGATTACCGGGCGACAGAATGGTCAGCTTGTCGGCATCGTGGATTCCAACGACTTTGAGTTTACGGTCGAGGACGAGGTCTTCTCCAGTGGTAAACTTCGATACGAGCATGTGCCCACCTTGGAACCCATAGCAGGGGTTAATGAGGTTGTGTGGATAAACCCTTCAGCCGGATTTTATTGCGGATGTACCACTTCTGCTGTTTCTGAGCATAATAAAGTGTTCAAAGCAATGCTGGAGAACGATAATGAAGGGGAGACTGAGGACGGTGTTCCGGACAACACAAAATCCATTTTCCCAAGCCAGCTCTTGTATGTTATCGGCACGTTTACTTACGGCTCTTACCGATACTATGCTTTGAGGTTGGATCCATCGAATGAGGACGTACATTATATCCAAGCCTTCAAGCTGTCTTTGGCCAAAAAGACGGACACTGCCCCTTATACGGCTTATGCGATGGTTTCTTCGATAAGCTCTTTCAATGATCCTTATGGTCAAGATCCTTCCTCTGGAAATGCAGGGGAGGTTGGGCGCGAAATATCCTGTCTTGAAGTGTACTCGTTCTCGGAGCCGTTGGGTCAGACCGCACCGATCAGAACCCCGTTTGGTTTCGTCGAAGAGAGACATTTGTCTCTGACCGGCGGTTTGGAACTGCCTAAGACAGAATTTGAGGTGTGGGGTGATAGAGGTGTACTCGTATCACAGAATCCGTACAGCCGTTTGTACGTACTTGGGATGGTCACGGGAACTCTTGAAGCTCCGATTCTTCACTGTTCTGAATCCATCACGGATTTTTCGGATGAAGTGGGTTTGCTGGAGACACGAAAGTATTGTGATCTTGAGAACTGCACGGTTTACATCCCTGATTTGGATACCCCATACACGTTGTCAAACGTCAGGGTATTTACGGTTTATTCTCCTGTACGTGACACGGAGCTGGACATCGTCACAACGACTAGAACCGAGGGAAGCACAGGTGCAAATCCTGAGGACACACTCTTTGACGCCTCGGTGATGGTGCAGACTGAAAGATATACGAGCCAGTCAGATGGCTCTGCCTTTGTCATTTATTCCGATCATATTCTTCACAAGAGTCCTTTCTCCGGCAGTACGGTGTCTGAAGGTTCCGAACAGGTTCCTTATTATGTCACAACCTCTCAGTGGTATAAGGATGACGATCTTGGGGAGGATTATCCGTACTATTATTTTGAAGAACGAAAGGGGTGGTGCGATGAGCATAAGGTAATGAGCGCAACGCCTTTGCTGTGCTCATGGCTGGATGAAGAGGACAAACTTGGACTTGAGGACATTCAGCCTACTACGGCTACATTTAAGTCTGGAGTAACCTCCTCTGAACCAAAGGCGTTGCACTGTCCAGATATCCGAGAGTTCCTTTCGATGTCTGGAGTTGGAGAAGTGTTGGATGAAACCAACTTGTCCGATCATCTATTCACAAAGAGGATCATCCTTCCTAAGGAGGGAGACCTCAGCGGTGACTATGAAGAGTATTTCATTGATCAGAACGGAGTAGCGTACAGCGGACTTTCGGTGAATGTGACAGGATCCGGCTATGTTCCGTATAATGTCGCCAAGTACCTCTGGATTACTAGGGAAGACCTAAGTGTGTACGGAACGTCTTTGCCACCATCTTCTCATAGTTTTGATGGGATGTCCGTAGGTACGCTTACGGTTTACAGTCGAACGGATCAGGGTTATGAAGTACTGGGCACCATGGAACTGCCCTCAGCCGTGTTCCTTATTCTTGGTGAAGAAACAGTTTCCGGCACGACTTTTTACAAAGTCACCAAGATGTGGTCTGCTCTAAAAGATATTCCTATCACGGTACCCTTCTATATTAAGAAGGAAGACAGCTTCCATTATGTTGGGATGGATGACGATGCGTATTACAGAGTAAGACGCGACACGCGTTACATTATCATGTCTCCGGGTATTCAGAGTGTCTATTTGCATTATGTGCGTGACACTTTGTCCGTAAACAACACAAATCACTCTGGTAGCTACCTCGTTTCCGGTACTATGGAGACCTTGTTTGTGGCTGACCCAAAGGTTCCCGGAACACCTCCATTCTACATCAATCACTATGGATATTATTTGTGGGAATCCATTGATGGGGTGAGCATTTCGGACAGGCTCATTGCACAGGAAGATTCCTCTGTACTGGTTCCAATGGTGCAGGACGTTTCTCAGTACGCCGTGTACATTAAGAATCCTATGGAGGTTGACTTAGATGCATACTTTGAAAGCGAACCCGCTGGATATAGTCCAAAGGGATTCGACCCCTCGTATAACATGTCCCCTCCAACCGGAAGTTCTTGGAACACTACTAAATGGGCCTACGGTCTGTTGCAGGGTACACACAAGGCTTCGATGAAGATCACCAAGACCTTCCCTGACATTTCCAGAACCGTTCGATGGTATCGGATAAATGATGCTGGAGTTGTGTACAGTGGTGGTTCGATTATGCCTATGCCTGCGTGGGTTTACTGCATCACGAGTGATAAAGGTATTGACGGAATCATGGCCCCTCTTGAGGAATACACTTCCGAGTTTGAGTGGGGTGTCTTGGATACGCCGAAGGAAGTGGTATTTTTGAAAGCCTTCAACATCACTCACAACATTGATATGCCGGATTTACCAGCAGGTATTTCGCAACCCGTTCTAGTATCAAGAACGGTACGTCCGAACACATCTTATGACGACACTTCTTCTAGTACGACGACGGATTACTACGTGACTTCTTATATGGGGCACTTGATTATTATTCAACCACCAGAAATTTTAGGGAATTACGGACTCACCTTTATGCAGGAGGAATGCGATATAACTGTGTCTCCGGATAGAGTCCACACCACGCCATTCGGGTGCTCGTTCGAGACTTCAGACCCTTATGAATCGGATCTGGTTTCAAATGTCATTCGTACTCGCGGATACCCATGCAAGAGACGGCTCTACACCAGTGATGGAGTATCTCTCTATCAGGTGCAGGTGTTTGTCAGGGAGTCTGGAAGTTCCGAAGCGGTGCCTGTTATGGCATGGTGCAATGGGTATGAATTCCGGGAAGTTCCTCTTGTTCAGGAGTTCCAGTTGCCGGGAACCATCTCAGATCTTTATTACATCTACATGTACAATGACGAGAATACGAGGGTTTGCAACTACGACGATAATCAAAGTCCACATGTCACATGTCTCGGACGCACGGAAAACGGTTTCGTGAAAGTACGGTACACGAGCATGGGAGAGGAGCGCATAGGGTATGTTCTTGAAAGTAATGTGGTCATATCTGACAATTTGAGTAATCCTTCTGAAGGGAATTATACGCTCCGTGTCCTGTCTTACGATCCTCAGAGTGATAATCCAAACGTTTCTGGTGATGACGTGATAGGATTTTTATGGTCCGCGATGGATGAGTTCTCTGACGATGAGCGTCAAGCTCTTTTGGAGCAGGGGGTGCCTACGAACGTATCCCCGCATTATACAGATGTAAGTCTTGAGGAAGCTCTTGAGGGACTTGGAAGACTTACAACCAAACAACAGCTTCATCTGCACAATGCCGGTGCGGAACTCGTCATCGTGAATCATACTGGAACCCCCATCGATCTGTCTGAGGTGGACAATCCTTATTCCTACACTCTTCAGGTCGTGTCTTTCTCAGCACTTCTCAACTGCTTATACCTGATACGGGATGCGTGTGGCCTCGGTCTTTCGGACTGTCAGGCCAGCGTAAACTCATCCAATTTACCGTCTGGAGTCGTTTCGTACATCAACACGAAGCTGGACATCGCCACGCAAGCCTTTGAGGCCATCGAAGCGTTAAAGAGTTCTGGAGACTCGACTTATGACGCTGAGGCCGAGTTCCGCGTTGTGGATAAAAATGGAGATGTAGTCCTTCCTGAACCTTTACCTTTGTACAGCGTCCGTTTGGTGTCCTACGAACAAAAAATGAACGCGATTAAATTGGTCAGAAAGTTGAGTGGGGATGTACTCGGCCTTGGGGATGCCAAGGATTTTGTAGAAGGAACGCTTCCTGCGATTATTCCGTACTTGGATCGTATCCCGTATGAACAGGCTCTTGAGGCGTACAACATGTCGGTAGATTTGCAGACAAACACCCCAGACACCTATGCCTGTGGGGCGGTGATTGACATCGTGGATTCCTCCGGGGTCACGGTCTACCCAACCTGATCATAAAGTTACTGTCTAAGACCTCATTACAGTCAGGAACAGGCGACCAGTACCGACCAGCTCTGTTCCTGACTTGTTCTTTTTCTTTCTTATGGAGACTTCGTATGGCAGACCATCTTTTTGAAAATCAGACCATCACACAAGAGGGTCTGAACCTTATCGCTCATGCCACGGCGGCGGACGCGATTGTTTACACCAAAGCTCTGAGTAATGCCACGGTACCATCAGATCCGAGCATTGTTTCATCGTATTCCGGAAAGGAAGGCACTATTGATTCTGCGTCTTCGTCAGGCAGTGCGGCACGCATTACTCTGTCTTTCGGAAACTCCGATACGATGTCTTCACAGGCGGTGAAGTGTGTCGCGCTCATGGGTAGACTTCATTCCGGTCAGGGGGACGGTGTTATTGTGGCCTACTGTTCGGATGGTGAAAGCTCGATAACTTTGCCTTCATCCCTCGATGCACCTTGTGTGACTCGGTTTGTTGTCAATCTCGTAATGTCGGCATGTTCCGGTTCTACAATCAATGTGGTGGAGTCCGGAGTTGCAAGTCAGTCCGACCTTTCCAGATTTGTGAGTACCCACAAGGCAGGAAGTCCTGAGGGTGAGGATCAGAACATTTCCGGGACGAAGACCTTTCTTTCTGGAGTGCGTAGCACAGGGGTGTCTGTGTCGGACGCCTACGAAGACGAAGGGTCAAATCAGATGCAAGGCAAACGGAAACAGATCCTTTTGAGTTCTCCAGAATCCAGTGATACTCTTACTGTGAATGTGTCCAATTACAACGGCACAGAGTCTTTTGAGTACACGAACAACTTGGACAGAATAGACTTTATTGAACAGGCCGAGAGTGGGTGTCCTGCCCAGAGACGCTCCATTCGTCTCGATAACTATTCAGAAGACCAGTCTGGCAGACTGTACCACAGTTTAGGTATGGAGTCTTCGATGGCTTCGTCTAGTGATGATACCTCGTTCACCACATACAGTACTGTTGAGTGTGGAACGATACACTCGGTTTATAGTGATCCGTGCGATTATTCAATTTATCACAATTACCACGGGTACTTCGATCTGTATGCAAATCATAGTGGACAGTCCAACGATGATTCCAATGCAGTACAGATCCGTGGTGAGGCGTTTGCGTACCGTTCCACCCTTACTGCTTCCGTTACAGATGGTAACATCCACATTCAGACCTCTTCAAGTAGTTATAACCAAGGGGATATCACGATAGAGGCTTTCAATGCCGACTATGATGCCCCCGTGACCATCAAGTCTTCCTCAAATTATGAGAATTCTTCCGTCGAGGTGATTCCGTCTTCGATAACTTCCAGAACCAATGATGTATTTCAGGTTCTATGCAATGACCCGTCCTCTGAAAACAGGTCTTCTCGTTTCCTTTTACAGCCCGGATTTGCACAGCTCTCCTTTTCTGAGGGTGTCAATGGGACTAAAAAATCAGCATGGATTGATGTTCGTTTCCAAGGCGGTGAGACGGCCAATGAAAGAGTTATGTCCGTGGAACCTTATGGGGATGAAGGCATTTCTTGGCAGTTGGGATATCCCGGAAGTTCTCGTAGTGCAGGGTGCAAGTTTGCATCTATTGCTTGCAAAACCATGTACTGTGATGATTTGCAGATAGAACAGACTCCATTGACTTCGAAGTTACTTCAGTTTATCACAGGAAGTCCGACTGAGAGTCAGGTGCGACACGATCCTGAAGTTGGGGCCATTTGCCTATGTAGAGTGAATAATTTTAATGATTTTTTACATCCCGGAGAGTTCATTAGCGGGAATTATCTTACCTATGTGGCCTTAAAGGATACTGGGAATGGTATCACAAATACGTCAGTGGATAACACTCCTCTCGAAGGCACTTGGGTCTTGCTTACCTATTCACAAGGATCTGGTTCTCTGGTTCTCGTGGTGAGGGTTTCGTAACCCATTGGTTACTCTAAATTTTATCAAAAATGATTGTTTACTTGGGGCGTTCTTGGAGGTTTTATGAGTACAGTTGCTGATTATTCGGTTTTGACCAAAGCATTTTTGGCATCCAGCGATGTGGATTTTTCTCGTCTCTACACCACGAGTGCGGTAGAGGGGTATCTGAAAGCCTTTGCTGTCATCCCTTTGGCTCTCAATAATCCTCTCTCATCCAGAGAGGCCCTGAACTTTGATTGGTCGAAGTTGGGCAATGACACGATGTGGGATCGTGTTTCCTGCCGTGACGAAAGCGGTCAGTTCATTGGTAACATTGTCCGTGTTCAGCCCAGTGAGAAGGAAGGTTCGATTCGTTTGGTGGCAAAGGTAGCCATCCCGGCGGCAGACGCCAGTGCTGTTGAAGACATCTCGGTCAATACCTTCGTTCTTCTTCGCACGGATCCTTCGACCAATCAAGACCTTCCTATTGCCGTAGCTACGATTTCCGAGGGCTACACGCTTCACAAACATCTTGCCAGCGGAAACGATCCTCTTGATGCTGTGGAAAATGCAACTTATGTGTCGTTCACGATCCATAAGTTGAACGGGTACATGTCGGTCGATTTCAACCCGGATGCCTATGCTACCTATGATGTGACAGATGCCTTGAGCCGTCGCATTGATGCGATTGAAGGTATGGAGGGCATTGAAGGTCTTCATATTGCATTCAACTCGAATACAGGCGACATCATCCTGTCGGATGCAGACGGTAACGTCATCGATCAGGCCAATCTCCATCTCGATGCCGATACGATTATCGCGGATGGTGAGGAGGGTTATAAGTATGTCAAGACGGATCTGAATCAGGACATCCATTCTGCCAAGGCATTTATGGATCCTACGCCAACCAAACCAACTGAAGAAGGAGGAGGATACGGATACCTTTCGGCATTTGGCTCGTCTTCCGCAGTAAACTACGACACGCTTCATGCCTCATTGCTTCGTTATGAAGACTCGTCAAACAATAGCGTGTGCAACGGTATCCGTGTACGCTGGACTGATGAGTACGATACCCCGCACGAGGAGATCTTCTGCGTCCGTTCGATGGAAGGAGATGGATACGGCGGAACCACGTCTGGTAAAAACTTCCTTGCTTGGTACAGCTACTACTTCGATTCCTGCGGTGACTTGTCGTCAAACTACGACATGTGGTTCAAGTCGGCTTCCAATGCCCCTGTCGAAGTGACCAATCCTTCCTCGAAGATTTATTCCGGGAATCCGAATTTTGACGGTATTGAACCCGTTTACAGCCACGATGTGTTTGTTCATACGGTCGGCAACTCGTCTCTTGAAGACTGGGATGAGTTCTTCAAGCTGATTGGGTTCCATGACGGTGATGACATTCCTCTTGGAACTCTGCTTCCTGCATTGATGCAGACGGTGTATGATGCGGACGGAAAGCTCGATCCTGAAGCATGGATTCACGGGGCTGACGCTCATAACGCCGAGAACGTTGCGGCCCAGCGTGAACTCGCCAAGGCCGAAATGGTGGCTTACAATTCCCGTCGTCCGGCTCTTACGGAAGACCGACAGAGTGGTACCATTATCGACTACACGGGTCTTGATGTCCGTGATGGTCGTATTACGCTCGGTTGTGGTCGCGTTGGTGAAGCGGGTGACGAGATTTTCCAGAAGGTCAATTACGGCATCCAGATGACGGAACGCTCCACGGATCCGAATATCCAGAACCGTTCCGAATCTCTCGATTTTACGATCTCACACTTTACTGGTAATGAGGTTTCTTTCGATGCAAATGGGCACGCCACAGACTTGACGCGATCCACCCTTCTGTCCATTGAGTCTGGTAGCTACATTTCTGGTGCCCCCACCTGCCTGATTCTTGCCCGCGTAACATACAATTCCGAAGATGATTCCCCGATGTTTACGCCGGTCCGTATGACTGCTGGATTCAGCGTTGAACCGTACTATCGTTCGGTGGATGGGTTGCGTTTGACGATTCACGATTATCGCGACAACATTATCGGCCTTCTCAATCCTGACGGAAACACCCTGAGTGCCCCCGCTATCATTGAAGTTCAGGCTCTCTATACGCATCTCAATGCCGAGTACGAGACGGTTCCGGCCCAGCAGATGCACACTTACATTGGTGAGTGGTTGTACAGCTCGGCTTGCGATGGTGCTCTTGACCATCCAGAATGTGTCTTCTTCTGCAACAAGATTGAAGAGTGGATGACGGCGGTAGGTTTGACCGATCCCGATACCGAAGGCGTTGAACTGTACGTGGTTCTCCGTGTGTACTAATCGTTCTTCTGTCTTAGACAGTTAGACTTAAAAGCCCATGCCTGATGCGTGGGCTTTTTCTGTTTCTGTGGCAACGTAAATCAAACCATTTGTATTTACTTATCTTGTATGGAGAGTACATAACCATGATCAAACGCATATACGAATCCGTCAAATCCCGTATGCTTCGTGATGAGGCAGAAGATCCCAAGCTGGCACGCAAAAACATTCGTCGTGAAGAGTGGAAATCACATGATTTTCTGGTCGATCAGTTCTGGGACATCGATCACCGATACTTCGGCGATTTCTTCAGAAACAACGGATGGCAGGATGACTGGATTCAGTACCGTGATGCCGGGCCTCATGTGCTTGGTTACTTTGATCACACTTCGGTGTTTATGACCCGATATGAGCGTAGTGGTGTAATCAACTGGGTGAATAACGACATCAGTCAAACCTCTATCACGGGTATCACCATCAGTTCTCAGTTTGTGTTCAAGACTCTGCACAACCTCCGTGATACGATGGCCCATGAGATGTGTCATGCCTACTGCATGAAGACTTACAAAGACATGACGGAGTATCTCAAGGACATGCATTGCCCGGGTTCTCAGGGTCATGGCCCTGTCTGGCAGAAGAAGACCAAGGCGGTGAACAAGCTGAGTCAGGGTCTGGACGACTTTGATCTCAAACAGTATGCTTCAGGTGAAAAAGCGGCTTATCGCGGAAACCCAGAAGACTGCGTGAACTTCAGTTATTACTACTTCGACATGAGTGAAGACATGTCGAAAATCCGTGCCCTTCGGTTGCCGAAACCTGAAGAAGGCTTTGAGGAAGTTTGGTACATGTACCACTTTATGAAGAACTCTGAAGCGCAAGACATTCTGATGCTCGTCGAGGCCAGCGACGAGTTTATGAATGCCGTGGTTTCCAACAAATCTTCCGATGTTCTTTCCTCTCTCAAGAGTACGGTGAATCGTGGCCGCCTGAAACAACAGGACGGTTTTAAGACCCTTGACGATTCCGCAGAAGGTATCCGTGATCTCCTCAAGCTGGCACAGGAAGAGGACTGCTCATACTATGTCAATGGAGAACTCAAGCGTCCTTGCCGTGTCATTGAGAAATGGACATTTGACGAACTCGATGACGCCATGTAGAAGATTTTTGTTGTCTTTTGCAGTAACCTATAACTTTTTGTGCTTGGAGCGAAACCGTCATGCCTGAATTTACCAGAGTCGAGTATTCCTTTGCAGGTGAGAAATTCACCTCTGACATGGCCGGGGCACGCGGTGTTCTGACAGGTCTGGTCATTTCCATGATGGATTATGGATGGTTGCTCCAAAGTACTTGGGAAGATTCCATGAATGATGACGGACAGATTGCCTACGTCCTTATCAAGCATTCCACCACGAATTTGAGGGCTTGTCTGGCTTTGAACGTATCCTCCTGTCCTGCGTCTTTTCGTTCGATGTGTCTCCCAGCCCGTACCGGAACCGATGAGTGTGGAGAGGCTCATGCTGGGCAGTATGCCGGAGGACTGATGTGTTCTGTCATTCCAGCTTTGTGTGATGAGAACTTCGAGTTCACATTCGATGCCGCCAATAAATGCACAGGAATCCGTAAGCCTTATCAAGCAACCCCTTTTGTAGGGACGGTCGGGGCCAGAAACCGTTTTCCGAAGTCTTTTCTTGACATCAATCGAAACGATGAGTGGTATTCCTACATCGTCATTTCCGATGGGTACACAATCTACGGGTTTTCTCACAAAATGTCTGATGGGGACAAGCTCCGTGGATTTGTATGTGGCCATCTCCTGAATGACTTGCTGTACGCTGACAGGGACACCTCGTTTGCATCCCGTTATATGGCCGTCCGTCTGTCCCTTGAGACTGATGAAAATATGCCCATCATTACTGACTGCGGTATTGGCTCAGACACAGAACCAGCTCTCCCACTTCATAACAAGTTCGGTGTGGCCACGGCGGCGTGCATGACGGCAAACTACTCTACCTCTGTCTGGGTTCCCTGTCACTTGCACACGGATACGTACTATATCTCCCTTCGTACCTACATTCCGTCTGTTCTTGGTAAAGACCGTTTCTCAAAGATTGCGGTGTTTGCAGGGTACTCCGAAGAGGATTCTGATCCTTATGAATTCCGAATCGTGTACGGTGACACGCTAAAGGGGTACATTGACACGTCCAGACTGGTTCTCACAACTCCGAATGCCCGTCCAATCGGCACCTTGTACAATAATGGTAACATGTGTGCGATAGGTGGAGGTCTTCTGGCAGGGTATAAGAGAGGGTCTGAACTCATCCCTGTTCGAGGTACTGAGTAGTCTTCACCAGTAACCAAATCAATCAAATAATGAGACGGTATCGGCGTATTACTGCGTCTAATCTAAATCAATTACTTGGAGACATGCAGATGAGTCTGAACATTAAATACACAGTGGAATCCTCTAAGATTCCTGCCAGTCTGAAAGGTCTGGTCAAAGAGAGCCATACAGGAACCTTCTGGATGGTCGCAAAGGCATTGGCTGATATTCTGAAAAAAGCTCCCTATCAGGTGTTCTATCCCAGCAAGTCCGTTCTGGAAGATCTCGCGAAGGCTGGAGACGAGGCGGATGTGCGTAAGGCGTTAAAGAACCCCAATCACTTCCGTTTCGTCTTTACGGCTACTGAGAAAGACGGCAGTTCGATGCTGTACCCGACGATTCTTGTCATTTCGGATGATCCTAGATCGGACAAGAGCGATCCTGCAAAAATTCTGGCATCTCACATCTCGATTACGGATGATGACATCAATCAGGTTCTCAGCACGTATTTTCGTGAAGACCCGGATGCCGTTCTGTCGGACATCTTTGAGTACATCAAGGCCGACAATGGGGAGGATGTCAAAGGCGACATTGACGTAAAGGTGCAGGACTTCAAGCTGAACGATAACGGAACGGTTCGTGAGTTGTGTGAGGAAATCATGCTCACAGCGATGGGTAAGTCAGGTCAGGATTTGGACATGGCCGCCGAACCTTTGCAGATCACATCGCAGTGTATGGTGATGTTCAATTCACAGGATCCTCAGCAGAATGCGCTGGCCAAGAAGTCCCCTGTGTATGATGTGGACAAAGATTCCAATACCGTTACGCAGATTGGCGGGCCGGACACCTTCTCATCCCTGCGTTCCGTTTATGCCATCCAGATTCGGGAATGGTTCCATCCAAGAAACCATACAGGCAAGATGTGGGATATGGCTTGGAGACAGGTTGCCGAGGATTTCATGGTTGAGCGCGTGAACAACGATCTCGATTACAATCCGTATGAGCGCGATGAGAGCTTCCGTAAGACTGGACGTGTTCTCTATACCAAAGAAACTTTGTCGAAAATTCCTCTCAGCTTGGCTTGTCGTATTGTTGAACGGAAGTCTGCGTCTCGCAAGGCTTCTAAAAATGAAAAGATCATGGACACTGCCGATACGGTCAGCGACATCAAGAGAATAATGCTTGATTTCCTTGAGCATAGCCTTCCTGCCAAGGAAGCCCGGGCAAAGGTGGATATCGAAACGGAAGCGCATGACTACATCCTTTACGGATCGTATGATTACGAAGGATCGACAAAGGATGAGGAAGTGCTTTGCATACGTATCAGCGTGTATGGGAATCATGTGTCGGTAACGGATGTGTACGAGAATGTGGTTGTCGTTGCAGACACCACGGTACCTGCGGACGCTTTGAAAGATTACCTTGAAGATTTCTATTCCGAGGAATAGAAACGATTACGTTTGGAGAGAGTTTTATGGCCACAAGAAGTTTTATCGGAATCTACGACGGCAAAGAACAGTCCGCCGAGTACATTTACTGCCACAATGATGGGTATCTTGAGTGGGTAGGTGCAGACCTCATCAACTACTACAACGACGAACGGACTATCCGTGCCCTCTTGAAGAAGGGAAATCTGTCCGCGCTTCATCCTGAAATCGACACCTGCACGTTCTCTCAGGAGTATGAACCTAGCGTGAAGATCGATAATGTGAAGACGATTCACGAAGCCTTCTACCAGATGCATGAAGAGTCTATTGAGTATATGTACCTGTACGACAAAGACAGCCGTAAATGGTACTATGTGAAAGGTGTTCCATCCAAACGTACCAAAGGCAAGGTGCTTCCGGATATGGAAAGTTCGGAGAATTTCGATTCTCTGAAGGATGCCATTGCTTATATCAATGGGGTTCTTGATCGCAACGGAGGTTCTGTGGACATCACCAAAAAGCACATATACATGCAGGATGATGTGTGGGGACGCTATTATGACATCACGACGATTGAAAAAGATGGCCGGGATGTGGTTATCTCTACGGAACAGGGTAAGACCTTCAAACTGTCTGCTTTGAAAAAACCTGTTCAGTGGCGCATCTTGAATAACCTCCAATCTCACAAAGTAGAGCGTCGCGGTTTCCGTTTCCAGAAGCGTGAGAGCGTGTTCCAGAAAGAATCGGTAAAGACTGATTATACTGGAGGATTTACAGATACCATGAAGGCGGTGGACGCAGAACTCACGGCCTACTACAAAGGCGGTCAGGTCGAGATCCTTGTTACGGACAATGGTACGGCTACGGTCGTAATTTATCCGAAATCCGGCGAGACTGAAGCTGTTCAGATTCAGCTCGATTACAGCAAGGACAAGGCAAAGGTTACTGACGACGATAACAATTCCATCACGGTGAATGTGGATGTCGATGCCCCTGAGTTTGACAAGCTGGCCGACGGAATCATCACCTTGGTCGATAAGCAACTGGCTAAGACCAAAAAGAAGGAAGCTCTTCGCCGTGTCTCTCGTTTTCGTCGAAAGAATGAGTCTTATGGTGTCGATTACGAGGAGTTGATGCCAGCTCTCGTGGAGGCATTCAATCGTAATAAACGTCGATTCAATGTGAATCCTCGTTACGTTTGTTCCTATAAGATGGTGACAGACCATCTAGGCATACTGACAATTCGCAATTACCTCAAGTTCAAGGTCGATATCTGGGACAGCGTTGAAGTTCTCTACGCAGACACCAACCAGAGTATGGGGGTCTACGATACGGCAGACTTCGATAACGTTTCAGACCTCGCCGAAAGCATCATCATCGACATCATTCACACCATGTAATCTTGTGGAGGCACTATGACGATTCGTAAACTTAACAGAAACATTAAATCGGCCCGCTTGGAACGTTTCCAGAAATCCCGAAAGGTGGAATCCGTGGCAGACGATTCTCACAATCTGTGGTACTCGTTTGCCACGGATATTGAAGCAATGCTGGAAGAGCAGGGCGTCTATTGCGACATTTGGATCAATGATATGGGATTCATGGAAATCTCCAACGAGAACGAGGATACATGCGTCATCTACACCAAGGTTGTTCCTGACGGTCGTTTCATGTCGCAACAGCTTATGATTGAACAGAAAGACGGTAGCTTCAAAGCCGGGGAAGTTTTCGATACAGGTGAACAGCCCGACGCCGAGAAACTTTTCCATGACTTGGTCTGGCTTGACCCACATGACGCCGATGAATGCCGTAAAACACGTCGCCCGCGTCGTAAGTCTGTGCGTTAGGCTTTTAGGCCATTCCAAACCTGATTAGAAAAGGCATCACGTTTTGTGGTGCCTTTTTTGTTTTCACCTTTACGTTACGTCAGAAACTCCCAACTATCGAATTTCATTGTCTTTGTTTTGTTTGGAATGTCGTAGGAGAGAGGTTCTATGTTGAGATTCGTACCTGAGAAGTTCGGTATTCAGTACGACTTGGCCGGTCTGAAGGCTTTGTACTATTCGGCAAAAGCCACCTTGGAAAATTTATACCGTGAAGACAAATACCCTTCTGACGGATGTTGGGTTGCAGATTCGAGTTACTTCCTCGAATCCGTGGATGATGTTCCAGACCGTGTGAAGAAAGGCAAAAACACCTACAACAGAGTGTCCGTGTACTTCGTCCTTCTCTCGGATTACGACCTCACCAGTAAAAATCCAAAGGCCAGCGATGCGGAAATTGAGGATTACTGGGATAAGGTTCTGGCCACACTTCAACTCAAAGATCACTTCTTGAGATGGGAAACCCTTATATCCTCAGAAGGGTTCTGTGCATCACGTAATGTCGTGGTTAAAATTCGCACCTCTGATTTCGACACCTACTTCAGTACCCGGGGTAGTGATGTGGACAGGGCGGCCTTGGACACTCTCCAGCATGAGATGGTTCATGCCTTCGACGAATTGCACTGGGAAGGGGATTCCCCGATGAGTCAGGACGACATGCGTATAGGTCAGGCCAAGAACATGCGTCCTTTGGAGGATACCAAGGACAAGGAGATGTTCTCAAAAGCCTTGTACCTTCTGTACTGCCTCTGGGTGGATACGGAGTTCAATGCATGGCAGGTGGGGGCCATAAAGGACTTGGTGTACGATGTCTCCCCGAACTTCCGTAAACAGGCAGTAACTTGGGACTTTTCTACGGAACTCCCAAACGTCATCCGAGCCTTGGACGCCTATGATCAGGACGACTTCTGGTCATACCTAAAGACCTATATGGTGAATAATGCAGAATCCGCCAATGTCTCCAAATTGGAGAAAATGTCCGTGGATGCTTTCAAGACGTGGTTCATCAAGGGGTCTAAGGATCGGCTGGACAAACTGATTCGTGACGCCTCAAAGAAACATCACCTGTCCAGAGAACAGGAAAAAGCCAATAACGCTCTTGCGGATGCGATTGAGGAACAGTTGAAGCAGAAGAGCTATCCGACAAATGCCACGTCCTGCAATATCAAGGTGTCCGTCAGTCATTACTTCAGAGACCTGTCTTATGCCTACCCGATTGATTTGGAATTCTCTTGGTCAAATGTTTTGTCCTATGCGCATTACACTCCGATAAAGGATTTCAATCAGACAGGGAAAGTCACGATGTCGGTACGAAAGGTTCATTTCCAGAGTACCGTGAACTTTGCTGACCTTACCCACAGTGCTAACAATCAGGCGTTCTATTATGCATTCACCTTCTTGCAGAGGGATTATATCGAAGTGGTTGCCTCCCTTCTGAACAAAATGTTGGATGCAGTGGTAAAATGAACGGTATCAAAACCACATGATGCCGTATGGCATAGAATATCGAATAGGAAGTAGCCGAAATCCTTTGTATGCTTTTCGGTAGTTCATAGAAAATGGAGACGCACCATGACGACACATGTTGAAACAGGCAAGCATATTGTTTCTGAATCGCTTGTGAGCGAAATGCGACGTGTTGACGAAGCCGGAAATAAAAATTCCTCTGCCCTGTGCATTGTTGAAGGCCCCTGCATGGAGTTCGGTCGCGTCAATCAGAACAACCGCATCTATTCCCGCAAGTTGATTGAAGACAGAATCATCAATTACAAGCCCGTTCAGGAAGCCATCAAGAACAAGTGTATGTTGGGCGAAGGAGGACATCCCGAAACCCGTATAGACATTTCTTACCCAGAGGTAGGTCTCTGCGTCGAGAAAATATGGATTCCTGAAAATTCTGACCACCTTGTTTACGGTCGATTCGCAATCCTTGACACTCCGGTCGGTCGCATTCTCGATTCCCTTATCCGTTACGGTTCAAAAATCGGCATCTCTGCCCGCGCCCTCGCCGAAAGCAAGATGGAAGGCAACACAGAGATTATGAGCGAGACTGAGTATGATCTCATCACGTTCGATGCCGTTCCAGACCCCGGGTTCAAATGCGCTCATCTGGAAAAGGTGCAGGAAAGCAAATCGCTTTCTTCCATGACGACCAGCGAACTCAAGAATAATGTCGCGGCACTGAACGCCCTGAAAATTCCTGCATTCGAGAGCCGTATGCACGAAATGGTGGAGGAGCTTACCAAACGTACCGATGATGACGCACTGTCCGCTGTCTTACGCAGTAAGGGTATAAACAAGCAGACTACCGGACGGAAACTCGAATCCAAACGAATCTCCGTGGAAGAAGTCATGCAGTCCACAAACAAATCGGGTAAATCTGTTCCTGATACAAAGGTTCAGGAAGAGTTGAATTCCGAGAATGTAGCGTATGCAAAAGCTCTAGCAGATCTCGATTATTACAAGAGTGAGTGTGAACGTTTGCACAGTGAGCTGGAGATTGCCGTTTCTGCAAAGGATGCCGTGAAGGTACAGAATGAGAGCCTCAAGCATGGAATCGCCAAGGGTATCTATCAGGCGCGGTATCTGGAGAGCTTTTCCCGTCTTGCTTGTGAGGCTGACGAGCTTTCCAAACGCTTGGACAGAATGGTTTCCAGAATGAACCGACTGACGAAGACCGTGGAAGAGAACCACTATCATGTAACTTCCAGACCCCTTCGCAATGAGTCGGTTCAGTCTGGCCGTATCCATAATGGAAGGGAAGCAGTCCTTGAAGGTCGTACCCAGAAATCCCGTGTGGTGAATGTGGATGAACTTCTTTCCAAGACCACGTTACGCCGTGAACCAAGACGGTACAAGGTCGAGTCTCTACTCAAATCTTCCAATGTATCTAATACAGAGGAAGTGAATGGTGTTGATGTTTCGGACTCCCGTAAACACGTCAACGTAAAAGAATGTGTCGCCAGATGGAAACAGAAGGCGGAATCGCAGGGAATCAGGAGCGAGCGTATGGATAAACTGATGGGCAATAGCCGTAGTAGTCAGAATATCAATGAGGATGAAAGGGTTATCGAACGTCGCATACGCAGTATATCTAACTTTGAGCGTGATGTTCACGATTTAGCCCCAAAGCGGGGTGTGTTCCTTACCGGTGAAAGGAAATAACAAAGGAGAAATCAGTATGGCTATGCTTACAACCGAAGACTTCAAACTTTTGAAAACCCAGTTCAAGGACGCATTGGAGTCCGTGCGTAAAGTACGTGACATGAGTGACGATCAGGAAAAAACTTTCCTCCTCACTCTGAACAATGCCGCAAACGTCTTGCAGGACGGCACCCAGCGTCGTCAGGCGAATGAGAGCGTTATCCGTGGTGGTATCTCTCAGCCGCAGAACATCGCTTGGTTCCCCCAGCACATGATCAACATGACCGCCCGTATGGCCGCTTCCTCGATCCTTGAAGACCTCGTCTGGGTTCAGGCCATCGACAGCCCGATGGGTCAGGTGGTGTTCTTCCAGAGCGAGTATGGCGACACGCGTGGCGACAATGTCCGTGGCAACGTGATGATCAATGATCTCGGTGCCTCCCAGAACTATCGTTCCCGCAATCGTTATGCTTCGGGCCGTATCAGTGGCGAACCCGCCTCTGTCGCCGGTGGCAAAGTCGAACTGCATTGCTCCCACATGCCTATGCTGATTGATGCCGATAATGGCGTCATCTTCACGGATGCGGCCAACAGCGGTACGCGATTCATCCTCCGTCGCACAGGTGCAAACAGCTATGAACTCAAGGCACTCGACACGCACAACTATGCTGTCGGCAATGACCTTCTCGACACAAGTACAGATCCTGTTGAAGTCGATCCCGAAAGCGGTCTCGTCAAGTTCACGGCTCAGGCCGGTAGCGACTTTGCCGCTCTTACCTCTGTCTATGTTGACTACACGCAGGATCTCTCCAGTGCCCCGGCTCTGAGCGGTCGTGTACGTCTCGTTCAGCGCGTCGAGCCGATTCAGGCCATGCCTCACAAGCTCCGTGTCGAGTACAGCTTCGATGCAGGTTACATGTATCAGAACAGCTTCGGCATCGACATCCAGAAGACACTTATCGATCAGTGTACGATGGAGATGAAACAGGAACGTGACAATGAGGTTATCGACAACCTTCTGCGTCAGGCCGGTAACAAGACGATGTGGGATCGTACCAATACGAACTACATCTCCCAGCGTGAGCATGATGAGAGCTTCATCGGTTGCCTCAATGCCGCCGCTACCACCATCTTCCAGCGTAGCCAGAACTTCCGTGGTAACTGGGCCGTCGTCGGTACCCATGGCCTCAACATCCTTATGAATGTCGGTCGCCCCCGCTTCGAACCCAACTACGTGGAAGCTCCGCAGGGTCCGTATGTCGCAGGTATCCTTGATAACAACCTCAAGATTATCTGCTCGCCGTACCTGCGTGAGAATGAGTTCCTCGTCGGCCACAAATCGACCCTGATGAATGCTTCGGCTCTGGTCGCTGACTATCTGCCGATCATGCACACCGACTGGCTCACCCACGACACCTTCAAGGTAGAATCCGGCTTTATTAGCTACTGGGGGTACAAGCTGGTTCGTCCTGAACTGCTTGTCCGTGGTGAGATCAAGGGTTACTAAGAGCTTTCTGCTGAACCTAGCGTCTTCGTTACCAAAGGCCCTGAACATCGCAAGGTGTTTGGGGCCTTTCTTTTACCCCACATTCTATCCTCATGTCTTATGCAGTAGGCTAATTCAATCCTCTTCTCTGTATATACATGTTATGCGTTACTCGTTACTGCCTAAGACCTGATGAAGCTCATCATTCTTCATCAGGTCTTTTTTGTTTGTGGTGCTGAATCCATGCGTTGAGTTTTTCGGTGGTATAATCTCCTTTGCGTTGAGCGTTTTGGTTTAAGGAGATTATCTATGGCCCGCATGACAAAGAAGCTGAGAGAACAGATAATCCAGAGAAGGATTGAAGAATTGTGCAATCCCTGCGATACGGGTTCATATCTGGCGTTCTTTGCACCTGAGCAAAAGGAACTAGTGAGTAGGGTTCATTGGGATGTGATTGAGGGGTGCCCGGAGATGGAGCTGGTCTTCAGCCACAATGAACACGAGGCCCGATATACCAGAACAGACTTCGAGACGGTTGCGGAGTATGTGAAGCGCAAATCTCCGTCCAAGGAACATTCATGTCACATGGCCTATTACCTGTGGTGTTCGTTCTTCAAGTTTCTTCTGACATGGGATTTGAAGGAATCATATCCAGATACGATGCTCTCATGGGCTGAGGACTGTGTTCTTCTGAGAGAACATCCTGAGCAATGGGCAAGGGAGATGATTGGCATTGCAGAACAGTATGCGACCGTTGAATCGCCTTACTGCATGATGATCGATTTCTTTGAGGAAATGCTTGAGCATCCTAGTGATGAGGACGGGTTCTTCAAGGGATGTTTTCAGGCTCTTTTACAGCTTCGTGGTTACTTAGGTTTACGTAAGGGGTCATACATTCTGGTTCTGTACAACACTGGTTTGACGGCGAACCCTTTCACCTTTCCTGACGGTTCCAAGGTCTTTGCGACACATACCGATTTTACCGACCTGCTACCCAAGAGGAGAACAGATCATGCTGATTGAAAGTGTTATGTATAACCGGGTATTGGACTCAGGGAATCTTTTTACGAAAGGTTTTGCTGAAGAGGTGGTCAGGAGATTTAAGGAGGACAAGGATTTTCGTTCAAGCATAGAGCTGGTACAGACCCATTCAAATTCGGATCGTATGGAAATAGAATACCCGTATGTGGCCCTTGCATTGAAGGAACTGTACCTGACCCCGGACTGTCTCATGGCCGACGTGGAGGTTCTGGATACTCCCCAAGGACGCATCATAAAGCGTTTGTCGGAGTATGGAAGTGCGTTCATTCTCACTCCCCGTTTTATGTGGGAGCCTCTTCGCGTTGACGGGATCGACATAATTTCTGCGGGTTCATACTCGTGGCTGTCCTTCGTAGTGAATGAAAAGCGTTCTGGTAAACCCTTGTGTGAACTGAGTGGAGAACCTGCTCTTGGATAAAAACTGACGCAAGGAACTTGTTGATTCATAACCCCTAGCTAGTCAGAGGTGTCCCCTATGTCCAGAAGATCAAAAGAAACCAGATTTAACGTAGCTTCGTGCATCAACGACATTGTAGATCACGTGGATTTCAGTGCCTGTTCTTATACCCATATCACGCAGGTTCAGATCAATTTTGACAAGATTGACCTGCGTGACACCCCGTGTTTGCCCATAGAAGAGTTTTTAAGGGTTTTGAGGGGTATTGCAGACCTGCTTGAAACCTCAAGACTGTCCCTTCTGAATTCCAAACGACCCAAGGATCGAAGGGCCAGATTCTGGTGTGCCGCCCTTCGGAGACAGATTTTATTAAGAATGGACTTACCACTTCCGAAACAGACCGATACTCCTTACGATTGGGTAGAGGTGTCGAGATGTGAAGATCTGTGGATCAGAACACGTGGCGATGACGATCAGAGGTTAAGAGAATGGTGTAGGATCCTAGATTCGTTCACGATTATTGACCCTCCCTATGACTGTCTAAGCAGATCTTGGGGATGGTTCCTCAAAGCCCGTCTGTTCCTTCATCACTATCTCTATTGTATTGCACCCAAAAGCTGTATTTCGTGGGCGGAAAAATCCCTTGAATTGGCCGACATTCTCGCGGACAAGTATGGAGAGGCTATGATGTGTAGATGGACGGTTGTATGCAACCTTCCTAGGGCTATCGTACATAAAGGTGTTGAGATATTCAAAGATCGTGTGAAGGCTACCATAGAGGGCAAACCGATTACTCTGGATATGCTTCTGGAAAAGGAAGGAGACTCGTATGAAGAGAAACTGGAACACCGGTGTAGGATGGAACTCTATGAAAGGGCTGTGCATGAAAAGTACGGAGACGGCGGTATTGCTTTGTTACATGAGATTTCTCGGAATCAGGATTTAAGAGCCTTGAAGAGACCACGCGTTGTAGAAGGTACCTTTCTTGACGGATGGATGAGGTTTTCAGACGATCTTGCTTGGCATTGACCGAGTATTTTGTATGAGCGAAGGAAACGCTGAATTTTTCTTAGAGTGTTACCGTCAGGTTCAGTGCCGCACTGCATTGAAAGGGTACCGAACCTAGAGACATAGGAGAACTTAGGTATGTCGAAACCAGCCGACCGAATGGTGTTTGAGATGATGCTTCAATTCCCGGCTTCTGTACCCAACGTTACGGTGGCCGTTCATAAGATGCTTCTTGTCTTAGGCAGTGGGTATGTCTGGAGTGAGGATGGCTTTGGGGATGGCTGTATTGTCCGTGAAGACTATGGAACAGAAGATGATCTCTGTTTGCAGACAGAAACAGAGCCGCTTCTCAAAAGCATCGAGAAGTCAGTCCTACACGTCGTGAAAGATTATTTTTATAACCGTGTCCTGACCATTGGTGACGAGCTGGAAAGGGGTGTGGGTAGAGATGCCGGGGAGTATCTTCTTTCTGAATCTTCTTTGGAACCTTTGACCGGATACATTCATAAAGTGTTTACTGCAAAAGACCGTATGAATGATTGGACGCTACCCTGCGAGGGTTATCGGTTCTACCCCATCAGCAAGGAGTCGAATCTCAACAACATCCCTGACAATGTGAGGTGGGATTGGCTGTATTTCATTGAGGATTTTCTTGAGGTTCTGAACAAACATCCTGAAAGTGTGCGTGACCCAGAACATCTGTTGCCGGGCATTCAGGACAGGGTTCGATCCATTCGTAAGGACCAAAGTATGCGGTACTTCTCTGAGTTGGAAAATGACAAATGACACATGTTCTTGTGGTGCTGAGTGACCCATTCCGTCGTATATGTGGTATGCTAGATAAGTCTCTTTTCTTTGGTAATATATAGGAGGACAGGATGGAGTCATCGGAGAGCAGAAAAGGTTGGCATGAAGGGTCTGAAGTTCCAAACCCTTCGACTGGGAGTTTCATTATTTACAAGAATGATGGGAGCATGGCTGAGGCTGAGTACCACAAGGGACGACTCAACCGATATGCACAGTTTGAAGGGTACTGGATTCAGTATCGCTGGTCTGCGGTGGTACACCCACAGGATGTTCTGGCTTGGTGTCGTATGAGTGATCTTCAGGTCGAGATACCTTTTTTGCCATGGACAAAACCTGAGAACCGTGCCGCCATCGAAGCTATAACGAACGAAGCCTTTCAAAAAGCAAGTAAATACAAATCATAATGACGGAGTGGAAAAGGATATGGAGAAACCATTATTGAGGTCAAAAGAAGTCATAGAGTCCTTCTATGAGCTGAGTTACATTAACTATGACATACAGGGAAAGGTGTTCGAATGGTATCGGACAAGAGAAGAGGTGGATAGACGTGCCAAAGGACTGTCTGACCCTTCGCCTGTCATCGTTACTTGCTACATTCATCGTTTTCAGGACACGGAGGCAGAATGAAGTTCCGGGTAGTACGCAGGGTGACAGCCAAGGATATGGCCATGAATGCTTTGTACCGTATCCGTGACCGCCAATATCAGCGGGAGAGGGTAGGTTTCTGGATGTTCTTCACCAAGGATGTCCTGCGGGTGCAGATTGAAGAACCTATCATGCCGAATATAGAGGACATGAAGGCCAATGGGATGATTTATGCCGTCAAGGGGTTTCGGAATCGTAAGGAAATGAAGTTCTTCGACAAGCTGTGCGAGGAACTTTTTGTGTCGTCGGCGATGTTCGCAACCCGATGTCTGGGATCGGATTTCTTTCTTGAAGCCTTCAATGCCATGATGCACGGTGAGGAACTTCCGGGAGATCTGCGTGTACAGGAAGAGATTGAAAAGAGCCGTATGTGTATGGTCAAAACCGACGCAGACGAGCGGAGGATGCTGGAACGCAACGAGTACTACCGCAAGATGCTTGACGTATCAAAGAAGCTGAAGGTCGCTCTGTTCCCATTGCTTCTTCAGGGACGTGTATGGGATCTGCGCCTCGGCGGATGCTTGAGGCCATAGAGTCTGTGAACCTTTAAGACTTGCAGTAACCCATGTCTTTTGTTTAATTTCCCCCTCATCATGGGTTACTGCACAAGACCGCATGAAACTCACCAAATCTTTCATGCGGTCTTTTTATTCGAAGCCTTCCGTAGTCTAGTGTATTTCTGTGGTGCTGAAGTTCCTATTCATCTGCCGAGTATGGTATATACCAGTCTTGGTCATGGGTGTTTGAGGGTAGTGGACATGCGGAGCTTGAAAATTTACACGGTACGATGCCACAGAGGGAGTGGATATCAAGGTTACAGGGACATCACAGGTACCCTGCCATATCTTCGTGAGTTCTTTGGGTTGGATCATCCCGTCACGCTTGTTTCCGGAATCTTTTTGAAAACTACCCATGTGATACAGGTACCAAAAGGGATTAAGGCTTTGGTATCGGCTCTGAACAAACGATCCAAGATAGAGCATCAGGGCTGGGAAACAAAGGGTTTGTACTGCATACCGTACTTTACGCAGGTGGAGCACACGGACCATGATGTACAGGAGTAAAAAGGAGGAACCTTATGAGGACAGACGAAGAAATCATCGCACAAGAGAACATGAAGTTTGTAGCATCGGTATTGCTGGAGATTATCGAGTACATGTCAGGAAAGGACTTAGTATTCTCCCAAGGTTTCCTGAACAGGTATTATGAACGTCTCAAGGACATATCCGAAAATGGCAATTCCATCTAACAGAAATCACTGGAGGGATTACATGTCTATTTACGAAATCTTAGAGGCACGGAACCAACTGATATCCTTTATTGACGAACATCCGGACAAGAGCTGTATTGTGACACTCTATGGGTCAAAACAGAAATGTCCTGAAGGGGAGGCCCCTGCGGGCAAACTCTGTATGATCTCCACCACTCTTGGTGAGGCTTTAGAGTACTTGAAGGACAAGGGTCGGTACGGCGGTATGGGTGCTTTGAGTCTGGGTTCCAAGCTCGATCCCATCCCCTTCGAAGATTACGGTACCCTATCCATGAAAGGGCTTTCCATGCGCATGAACTTCGCAGGGATAAGCACTTCAACGTCTCTCGTCGAAAATATCCTGTTATGATCTGGAGGACGTATGCTGGTAGTTACACGAAAAGTCGGAGAGTCCCTTGTTATCCGAGTCGGGAAGGATACAGTCTTGGTCTCTGTCGAAGCAGTTCACGGCGGTAATGTGCGGATCGGTTTGGATGCCCCAAGCCATGTGCAAATCCTACGTAATGAACTGATTCCGAATCAGAAAAAGTTCGACAAGGTTTTGTTTGACGTGGATTCTGAAGCAGAATCCGAGAATTGGGATGACGAATAACTGCTATTGGAGGAGGTTTGGTTTATGCAAAGTGTTCACGAATTTTGTGAGGGTCTGATGTCATTTATCGACAGCAATCCTGAAAGTCCATGCATCGTAAATCTTTTTGGTGCAAAGCGGGAAATTCCTAAATGGATGAAAGACCTTGGCAGTGAGTTAATTTCGACGAGCTTGGGTCATGCAATGGACATCTTGAAAGACAAAGACCGGTATAACGGAAAAGCCGGTCTGTACGTTGAGTCAAAAGAGAATCCAGAGATTCCTTTCCTTATTCCATTCATTGATTATGGAAGCATAGATGTGGACAGAATTACCGAGGACTGGAGACAGGTACATCGTGTACGTTAGGAGGATGTTATGAAGACATTTGAGAAAGGTTATGAAGAGGAGGCGATTCTTGTGGTGCTCGACAATGAAGAGGAACCGCGCATGGAGTATGATCTGAACGGAATCTGTGAGAACGCGGATTCCACGTACTGGACTATGGTGCCAGCAGAGGTCTTTGCGGTATGGAGCACTCCGTATCTGATGGGAAGAGCCTTATGAGTAGAGATTTTCAAATATACACAGAGATGAAGCCATTTCAGTTCGGGGACTGGATTAGCGTAACCGAAATGTACCCGGACAAAGAACTCTATGACTGGGTACTGGTATCCATGGTGACTGTTGAAGACGAGACCTTTCGCCTTGTTCCGGAAGTAGCCGAGTGGCGAGGGGATCATTGGGCAACACAAGACATAGACGATTTGGAACATGAGAAGTTTGTCCGCGTCACGCATTGGACAAAACTTCCGGATAACCCGAAATAGGAGACATTGTAATGAATCAGAATGAACGAAAAAAGCATCTATCGAGCTACCTTTACCGAATGGACGGGATTACACGGAAGTCCGAAGAAGACCTTATGGAAGCCCTCTTAAAGCAGGCTGGGGTACTTTCCTTTGATCGTGTCGTGATTGAGTCGCTTGGCCTGTATCAGACGTTCGACAGTATGGATGATGCCTGTGATTTGTTCGAAGCATTGGTTTATAACGGTCACAACGCGGATCTGTTTGTTGGGTACGTGATGCCTGATGGAAAGGTCTTTGTTTGTGATCGTTCCCGAGGGTTCAGTCCTGTGTACAGTTCACGCTTTGCACGGATTTTCCCACGTACCAAGTATGACATCGAGATGATGAGGGAACGTTTCTTGGCGAACGGATGGACACATACAGTATGACGGCACCCACTTTGGACACAAAAACTCTTTCTACGTGTATTCGACAGCTTGAGGATGTGTTTGTTAAACTTCGACCTCCTCAAGGTTCCTCTGTACCGTCCTTCGTTTTGAAGAAGTTACAGCAGGTGCTTATTTACCTCGAAGCCGTGGAAAAAGCAGAGAAGGAGAGGAATCATGGGACTTGATGTTTCGTTTATGCGTAAACCCAAACTGGGGCCGGAGGACTGTATTCCTCTGAACATTCTGTCTCAGCACAAGATGCCGGACATGGTATCGGCGGAACTGGACCGCCTGTACCGTTTTTCAAAGGCCCTTGAAAGGGATTTCTGGGAAGCCTTGTATGATGCCGTACACGATTTCCTTGAAGAGCATGACACGTTCTACGGAGCCAAGGAAGTGAAGTACTTCGGGCGTCGAGGTTCTGCCGGATGGATGCTTGATTACTTTGGGTACACGGAGAACTCCTCATACATGCCCGTCACCAAGGAACAATTACAGGTATTCATTGATTACATGAAGGGCATACTGGAAAGACACCTGATCAATGATGCACAGGATTACGAAATGCCTTGCAAGGAAGTGAATGCCACATACTCGGATGTACATTCGATTTACTGCATGTGCCGTGAGGTGATGGACACCTTTGACTGGGAACATTTCGATCTGATTTTTTACGCCGACTGGTAATGGAGGAATTTCGATGATAACCAAGGAACAATTCAACCGACTTCTGTTTGTGACGACGGTGTACTCTGCCTTCGCACAGATTTACTCTACGCTGGACGAAAGTCCTCTGGATGAGCTTCCAGACGAACTGAAAGAAGATTCAATCAAGCTGTTTCGATCCTTTGAAGACCTTCTGGAACGATACAACGACTACCTCCAGCACGCCGTAGAAACGTCAGAATTACCCGACTGATTTTCACACGTCTCTATAATGGCATTTTTTGCCCTTCTGAGAGCGATTTCGAATTAGACGTATGATTTGTCATTCAAACCTCAAATCGCTCTCAGAACGCAAATTTTGAACTTCTCTGTGGATGTTTTAGGTAGGTTCGTCATGTATGGACATCTTTTCTCAACAGATCTCTTGGATGGGTTCTCTCAAGACTTCCTTGAGGATGAGTTTCACGTCCCGTTAGACACTTTCGATGACCCGGATTACCGAAACGCTTTAATGAAGGTTCCTCATGGTGGGGTGTGTATCGGTGCTATTAAACCCCACTGTGTTTCGCATCGCGGGGAAAGGTACGGAAAGCTGACAGTGATGTATGATCATCTCAGGGAAGGCGCGTCCAAAAGCCGTCATGTACATTGTCTGTGTGACTGCGGGAATGAGAAGGATATAGACCTGAAGGCTCTTACTTCCGGGTCTACGGTATCCTGTGGATGTCGTCAGGCGTATATCATGGACAGTGTTCGAAAAGCACAGGCAAAAGAACAGTACCTTGCTGAGAGAAGGGAAAAGTTAGAGCTTCAGATGCAGAACACCGACCCGAAAGCAGGAGACCTGTGCAAGACGTTGCGATGCCTTGGGCCGTCTTTCATGTGTGGGAAGTTTCGGTTCGTCCCTGCGGTATGCGAGTCCTGCGGCAAGAAGTCTTGGTACGTCAAATCGGAATGGATTAGACATTATGATACATGCTCCTGTAAAAACGGAGTCCGTGGGAAGGGAGAACTGTGGATGGATTCATACGGTCTTACGCAGTTAGAGGTGGAGGAGTTTCTGTCCAAACATCCGTATCCAGATGGAGCTGTCCATGATCAGGCATGAGCAGAATTATTCGAAGCTGTTTCCATGTGTGGAATGGGTAAACTGCATCACTCAGGACTGGTTGCATGTCGTGATGGAATCTCTATACCGATGGTATGAGACGGCACGCATCCCTATCCCCTACGAGACGGAAGCTGGGTACCCATGTCGCTTTTCTGAGGATAACGTCAGGTGTTTCGTGTGCAGGGTGCCGTCTGTATTCCCTGTTCCATTGGGATTATATGCCTCCCGTAAGAGTGGGGATGTGGAATACCGTCTTCTGCCCAGTCTTTGTTGCCTCAAGTATTCGGAAAAATTTGTCGAGTCCTTCCCGGTTCTTTGCACGCAGAGCAGGATACGAAAGACCTTGTACGATGCGGCGACACTGAGTCATGTAAGGGAAATTGAGGAAGCCGGGGCATGTGTGGTGGAAATGTCCAACCACATGGAGTATGGCAATTCCATCATGGATTATCTACGACGCCTCGGAAAAGTCACAGAAGATTCAGGTATCAGTCCTCCAGTGTTTAATGACTCGGGGATCGTGGACCGTGGAAGGCTGTCTGAATTTGATGACTTCTTTTCCAGTATCTTGAGATTCGGTTGTGTCAAGCCGGAGTACCTGTATCGGAATGATAAACGTGAGGGTGTGTACGTAAAGTTCGTCAACGGGATTGGCACTTCCGTGTGGGCCTGTTCCATGACTCCATTCTATGGGAAGACTCTCCAAGACCGGCGGTATGACAGGATAACAGTCCGACTGTATAAGACATCACATGAGGCCAAGGCTTCCTTTTCATGTATCCGTAAGATGCTGGCTACGGCACTTGAGCAGTACATTGTTCTGATGCAGGGGGATGAAAAGCTGTCTTCGGATGACCAGACGGTATTACATCTTACTTTTAAGACCGATCCGCGAATGGTTCCAGACAGCGTGATGGTAGCATTGGGGTTCAAGTATGAGCTGGCCAGCGTCCTCAAGACCAGTCTTTATTGGACGACCTCTTCAGGGGTACTAGGATGTTATGCCGGTGATACCCATGATGACGGGAAGATTCGTTCTTCGGACAATCGTGGGTACAGAGAATGGATGGCCAAGACCTTACCGGATATCCACGCTTCCTTGATTCGTTCTGTCCCGTCGGCGAAGATTGAAGAGAACGGAATGTGCATGGCAGGGTATCATAGGGTGCCAAGACAGGCTATGCACGTGTGGAGTTCAGAGATTTCAATTACAGAGGCGTTACGGTGTTGCAGGGAGTACCATATCCCTTGCAAAGGTTATCCAAACGCATAAAGCAATGTTATTGCTTTGGTAATCATGTGTAGGACTTCATCCATTGATGCTCTGTGGGGCAGGAGAGACGTTATGAGTATGGTAAAAGCCGTTGTGAAGAATTTGCGGAGAGTGCAGACCGCAGTATGGATTGGCAGTAAACGATATGTGTTCCCGGCAGGTATCAAGGTTCGTATGAATCTGACGGATGAAATGGTCAAGGAGCTGAATCGCAATCACGCTTTCTCTGTTCAGGTGATCGGTGCTATTGCCGATGCGTCTTCTGTGAGAGAGAATGTTCCTGATCAATCCTCCAATGTGTCGGCAGGGAACGTGTTGAAGTCTGACGTTCCTGAAGTTGCCGAAACCCCTGTTTCGTCTCCCAAATCCGAGATTGTGGAAGACATGGCTTCCATTCAAGAGGAAGTCGTAGAACCTCCTGTGGAACCGTCTGTGGAAGACATGAAAGCCGACAAGAAGACTGATTTCTTCTCCATGAAGAAGGACGAGCTGGCCGCGTATCTGACGGAGCATGGAGTTGATCCTGAAGGTTTGAGCCGTAAGGAAATGCTGAAACGCGTCAAAGAAATTTAATAAACTGTTGGTTTTTGAAGTCTTCGAAGAGGGTGGTGTATGGGGTCTGTATCTCGCGTGCTGGACATAATTTATGACGAACTTGATGGAACACCGTTCATTCTTTGTTTCCGAGGTTCTCTGTGTGTTAGACCTTCTATGTTTGAGGAATGGCTGGACACTCTGTACACTGAGGCTGTGGAACAGGCTGTGCGTGCCCTGAGCGAGGCGTCTTATGATGCAGACCTCAGAGCACGGATTCTGTCCGGGGAAGGCGACGATGAGGCGTTTGGTATCACGGCATACCTCTTTGAGTCAGCCGACGCTTTGGATGATTTCGTTCAGGAATCGTGCTCTGATGAGGACGATGACGAGGATGGGATTATCGAGAAGGTGTCTTTGAGTCTTCTTCAAGACTTGGACGATTCCTGTGAGTACACGACATTTACCGTGTATGATTCGGTATGCAGGGAACGTGAAATAAAATCATTACTGAAGTAGGGGCAAGGAGAATGTAGTATGCTTCGTCGTGAAAGAAAACATTTCGAGAGAAAATCCAGACGGTTTGAATCTTCGACTAACGAAGACCGTAGACAGGCCGTCATCAACTTCTTTGGTGCAGACCCGGACATGGTTGATGTCAGTACGGTCGATGGTTTTAGCGGCCCCGTTACCGAAGTTACATTCAGTGGGAATGTGTATTGGGTTATGACCGATTCAGAAGCGGAGCGAGAAGCCACTGCCCATTTCCTCGACACATTCACTGACGGTTCGATGATTGAGCATGACCCGGACTTGTGCCGTATGGCTGAGCGAACCGATTTATGGAATTCCGATGCTGTTCTTGATGCATGGTTGGCGGAAAATGACCGTGACGATGCGCCGGACGATGACGACGAGATTTATGAGTGGGTGGAAGACAATTATTCCATTTCCGAACTTTGGGATATGGAAGTCATTGACCGTGAAGCCTTCTGCAAAGAGCTGTGGGAAGTTTATGGATACGGACACGAGCTGGACATTGAAGGTCACACGGAGTCCGAAGAAGTGGGTGGCGTGTATTACAACATTTTCCTCATTGAAGGGGAATGGAAGTATGAGAGCAAACATCCTGCCGCCAAAGCCAGAAAACGTCGTCTTGAGAAGATGACGACCAAGCAACTTCAGGCTTACGCTAAGAAAAACTCCTTCATACGTTCTGGTCGTATCGGGAAGTATCAGTTTGTTACGCAGGGGAATTATCTCTATGCCACCACGAATGATATTTCACAGGATTTGAAGACCCTGAATGCCGTGGACGGTGGGAAAATGTTTGAGAGGTTTGCTTTTGTGCTTGACGAACGGAACTGGGTCTCCGTAGCGGACAGTTATAAGGGACTGGATCTTCCATTGACGGAAGACGGATCTCTTGTATGCCAGACGGAAGACGGAATGGGTCTGTTCAATCCGAATCTTCTCAAGGAGCTTTCCAAGTTCTTTGTTTCTAAAAACCTTCAGGTGTTCCAGTGCATGGACGATCTTGCCAGTGACTCTCCAGCAGTGTTTATTGGACTTGCGTCTAAAGATCGTTCCGAGGTGGGATTTTTAATTAGTCTTGGAGATGCTCAGGTGAGTAATAAGGAGCTGGCGGTTCAGTTGCGTGATGCCGTGTATTCAGATCTTTATGACATGCTTGATCAGCGCGGTGTTTCAAAGGATTCCTTAAAAGACCTTGCAGAACTTTCGGTGCGTATCGTTGGAAGGGCAAAACAGGCTGAAGTCTCGCTTAAAACCCTCAAACAGCTTCCTGTGGAACAGGTGGTTTCGTGGGGCATTAAGCAAAGCGTGTTCTATGCCGAGCATCATCGTTGGATCGGGGAGATGGCAGTTTGGGCGACACAACGCCTTCAAACCGTAGCAAAGGATGGATTCGAGGATGTTGAGGAGTTCAAGTCTTCCCTTTCATACCCTTATAACGCTGAGGAAGAAACCGACTATGAACTGGATCTTTCTGATTATTCTGGTGTTCTGTCGCAAATAGCGGATAAGATCGAGTCTTGCGTGACCTCCATGAAAGACTACATGGATGCCTGTCAGAAGGAACTTTCCAAACAGATCAAGACGGATCCAGATTACGATCTCTTGATGCACAAGGATTCCATCGACACAGAACGTTTCAGAGATTTGGGAGTCAGCATGTCCGATTTTGAGGAATTTGTGTCGCAGGCCGATACATGGTTCCCTGCTCAGGAAAGTTTTCGTCGCAATGCCAGAAAGCCCATGAGATAATGATTTTGGAGGAGTCTATGATCGTTCATCATAAAAATACAAGCCTACGACGACGTTTTGAAGCACACAGTGAATACAATATGTCCGAGAAGCTAGACATGCGTTTCCAGACATATTGCAGTTCCGTTCTTGGTATCAGCTTGGCCGCACTCATGTCTTCGTCAGTTATCTCTTCCATCGCAGGAGGATTCATCTCCTATATGAAACGGATGCTCGACATCTGTGATCTTGGCGATACCTGTGAGAGTGCCAGACGTTATCTGTCCGTTGCCAATATCCGTGGTTTCGTCAGCGGTGATTCTTCGGAAGGTGAGAGTTTGTTCCGTGCTACGGTAGGCAACTTGAACCGACATTTTGCGCGTCTTTCCGGTGGTGTGTTACACGTCGGAGGCGGTCGTAATTCACAGTTGGGTCTGTATCCCACCCATGTTTTTCTGTCGGTGGCTCTGAATAATGACTCAGGAACCACATTGTGGGCTGACAGCATTACGATTCCGCTAAATCTGTGTTTTGAGGAACGCGGGCCGTTGAAACTTCGTTCGGATGCTCAGATGGAGTCCTTGATTCGAGACACGATTCAGGAAGAAATCAATCGTGTGTCTGATGAGTGGGATGATGCTCGGTACGAGATTTCCAGAGACCTGCGTAGCGAGTTTGAGGGGCGAAAACGAGGTAACAGGGGAAGACGCAACGAGGGTGTGGAGCCTCAGGACTGGGAACAGTATTTCGGAAACTACAAGAAATACGCACTGGTTTCTGATCAGCTCATCAATGACTGGAAAGCGTGCAGTAATTCTATCCGTCAGGAAGCTGGGGTTGCCAAGAAGACTGGGTACAACGGTAAAGACCTCTTTGGTAACAAAGATTCCATTCAGTCCTCTGTGGAGAAGATTCTTGACTTTGTTGACAGGATGGATGAGGCATTCACGAACGATGTGAGTCCAACCTTCTGGGATTTGGATAAGGATTCCGACATTGCTCGCGCAGAACAGATTGCCCGTGGGTATGATTACATCGCACAAAAGATGGACTCCATGGTCTATGAGATGATTCAGTTGGAGAAGAGCATTCATGCTCTCTATGACGATGACCTTGATGTGAACTGGAAGATGCCCGGCGATTCGTGGTCATTTGAAGTACTTCGAGACTACCTGAATGAGCTTAATGACCAGTTCGTTATGGTGGATAATGACGATGCGGTGGTATTCCTGAAGTCCTTTGAGAAACTTGCACAACTTCTGGATGATCTTGTCGATTTTGAGAACGCGGCCATCAGTGATACACACAACAGCCTGATTTGGGATGTGTTGGACCGTGCGAAGCGTCATGTAGGTATAGGTCTCCCGGGAGAAGGCAGGTTCATTCCTGCTGAGTCCAGAAAGCGTTTCCGACGCGTCCGTAAGTAACCTTTCTTCTGTCAAAAACCTCTATATCGAAAGCCCATGCATGAACCTTATGCATGGGCTTTTCTTTTTGAAATGGGAGGATACGATGGACAATCTCTACAAGTCAGAAGTGTTGCTTCTGACCAAGACATACAACCTTGAGGATTTGCGCCTATGGTTGTGGTGGTACTCTGAGGCTATTCCTTTTGATCATATTGTTGTCTATGACAATGAGTCTACGGTGCCGATTAAAGAGTTGTGCGAATCCTTCCCAAAGGTGGAGTACCACGTAGTTCGAGGTTTCCCAGACCAGTCTAGGCTGTACACAGAGCATGTAAATAATCACTCCCGGGCACGCTGGTGCATTCCGCTGGATGACGATGAGATTCTCTACATCGGGGATAAATACCATCATTCCGTCAATGAGTTCTTGGAGGCCATGGATGCTTTGGAGTATAAGAAGGTAGCGGTTGAGTGGGTCTACATGCTATCTGAAAACCCCATGACGGAGCGCACGGAGACTTACCTGAACACGCATACGACGCGTTGTACCAGACTTCAGTTCAAGACGTATCATAGGTATGACGCCCGTGGTGCTTACATCAAGACCTTTGTTCGGACGGATCAGGACGTGTACTACGGTATGACTGAAAAGGTTCAGCCCTATCATCATTTACATAATCCTCTGGTACGAAACGGCTCTTCTTTGGCCTACTTCGAGAATGGGGTTTCGCCTACGATGCACAACCGTCGAAAGACGTTCACGTTCAACGAGAATGTGTTTATTGGTCATTATCTGTACAAGTCGGAGAGTGAGTGGAAAGCCAAGTGCAAACGAAATACGGCATCCACACGGAACAAGACCCTCTCCAAGCTGTCTTCGGTGTACGGCGAACTTCACAGTATCGGAAATCGAACTCGATTCGTCCCGTGTACAGAAATCAAGGACTGGATGAACCAAGTCCTATCAGAGACTTCCAAGGGATGAGGTGCTTATGCTCTCTTATACTACCTTGCCTAGGCATAAACAGCGTAGAAAGCTGAAGAAATATCAGCATTATTGTGTACGAAAGGATAAGGATTTTCGTGGCCCGAGAGTGTATGTCTATGAGTCTTTTTCTGCATGTGTGTTCACGGCAAAACCGAGACAGAAGGGTTCGGTCAGTCTTCCTTTCAGGTTTGCTTTGTGGCTGGCTTTGAGTGAACTACCCACCCGATAAAGCGGGTGGGCTTCAAGTGCAAGCACATCACACTAAAGCAGTGTGATGCACAGTAAACTTGCTATCCCCCACGTTCCGTAGGTTCAATACTCTTATTCCTTCTTTGAGGATGTTTCTTGAGGCGTTCAAATCTCGATCATGGACTTCTCCACATTCAGGACAAATCCATTCTCTAAACTTCAATCCTTTCAAGCCTTTAATAGACTCATTCTTGTATCCACAACCATTGCAAAGCTGTGTGCTAGGATAAAAACGATCTATCTTGATTATCTCGCGTCCGTACCATTCTGCCTTGTACTCAAGCATCGAAACGAACTTTGAAAAACTAGCATCAGATACACTCTTAGCCAGTTTCTTGTTTCGTTCCATGCCTTTGACAGACAGGTCTTCCAAACAAATCACTTGGTTTTCGCGAATGAGTTTGGTGGACAACTTTTGGAGGAAATCATTCCTCTGGTTCTTTATTTTCTGATGACACCGGGCGACTTTCAAACGAGCTTTCTCATGTCCCTTGCTTCCTTTCTGAGTTCTTGAGAAAGCTCGTTGTCGTTTTGCCAGTCTCTGTTCTGATTTGCGGAAATGCTTTGGCGACGCTACTCTTTCACCATCCGAGCAAACAATGAGATCATGTAATCCTAGGTCGATTCCGATAACCTTATCAGTGACTGGCAATGGTTCAGACGGTTCAATTTCGCATAAAACAGAAGCATAATACTCGCCACTTCGTTCTTGACTTATCGTTGCTGTTAGAATGCGTCCTTCATGCCGTCTGTGTTCAACAACTTTGACGTACCCGATTTTTGGCAGTTTGAGGCGATTACCATCAAATCTGACAGCATCACTGTTGTTGTCCGTGGTATAACTCCAGCGACACTTATGCTTTGCCTTGAACTTCGGAAAGCCTGTACTTGGCTCTTTGAAAAACTTGTCGTATGCCGCGTCCAAGTTTTCTCTTGCATGAAGCAATGCACGACTGTCAACTTCTTTAAGGAAAGCGTACTCTTTCTTCAAGTCACAGTAGGTCTTCTTTGACCTTTGCTTTGTTTCCTTATAGACCTTTATCCTGTCATCAAGCAGTTGGTTATAGACGAACCTAGCACAACCAATGTTCTGGTTGATTTTCTCTGCTTGTGGTGCAGTAGGATAGAGTCTGTACTTGAACGCTTTGTAAGTCATACTGGTATTTAGCCTTGAATACGTGCCTTTTGTTTTAGAGGGTGGTGGGTGAGAGGCTTACTCACTTTTCATCCCGTCGGACTAACCACCCAGACATATAGGTAACAAATAGTTATTCTTTATGCAAGAATAATTGCTCGCCTTACCAACGGGCTAAATCTCGCGAGTCGTATCAAATTAGGACAGGTAGGTAGAGTGTAGTTTGGAAAGGATATGGAGGTATCATGTTAGACCGTGCGGCGTGGATAAGCGACATAAAGACTAGGATGGGGTATCCAGTGGTGCATCTCGCCATTACGGATGACATGATAAACCAGCAGTGCGATGCGGCAATACGGAAAGCGGCCCCGTACCTGAACTCTGTGGACATGTTCACTGTGTCGTCTTCCACAGTCAAGTTCACGGACAAGCTGGTGTATGCGGTACTTCGTGTGCATTCTCCCGGCAGTGCGTATGATGCCAATACAGACGCCATCGAAGACATTTACCGAACGAACATTTACTACGGTGGACTGACCAACGGGTCTTCAAGCGACAAACTTGAGTACACCCTGACGGCTGAACTCGTTTATAACACGTTGCAGGAAACCGTCAACGACATAGGGTTCCGTCTGGTTGGGGATACCCTGTACATTGACGGGCAGTCTCCGCCTTACACGGTTGAGGCCATCACGGAAAAGAGTGTCCAGAATATGCCTGAGAACTTCGTGAACTGGTGTTTCGAGTATTCGCTGGCCTTGGTGAAGCTCTGCGAGGCCCAGATTCTTGGTCATGTTCAGATCCAAGGTTCCCCTGTAACTCATAATGCCGGGGATTTACGGAGCGAAGGGAATAGCGAGAAACAGGCCCTTGAAGAGAAGCTGGGCACAGCATCCCACAGCTTGTTCTACTGCATGAGATAGCACAAACAGAGAGGTAGGTATGGAAGATTTATTTGATCGGTTGTATGACCGTCTGGAGAGTCTTGGAGTTCCACTGGACGGCGTGGATGACGATGTGTTTTACATCGTACCCAGTCTTGGTGATGCCGTGGGCCAGATTCGCGTAGACAGAGTCTCTTCTGACTCTGGGGATGAATTCCATGTGGAGTTTGTCGATTACAAGAGACAGTGCTTGCAGAACGGATTTCTTGAAGATGCGATAAATCAGGGAATCGAAACGCTGGAAGACCTGATCGCCTTCTGCGATGAAAATGTCCGTTCTTATGATGAAATGGTGTATTCTCCGCTGAAGGCTGGGGATATTGGGAAGGTGGCGCATGAGTTGCGTGACCTGTCTTCCAAGATGGAAGATGACTTTGTGACACTGTCCAAAGCCCTGTCTTCGTCAGTTGAAGAATCTGCACATGGGCGTCGTGACATGAAGCATAGAGCTGTCGAGAAAATCCACGGTGTCAACGAACGGGACAATGGCGTGAAGATGGTAACGTTTGCACAGGCCAACAAGGGCCGTTCGTTGGACGAATTTGCAGAAAAGGCACGCAATCTTTCATGGATAAAATCCATGCCGGAAAGCGATGCCCAGTGCCTGATTGCTTTTGGATGTGCTGTCTTGGCTAAACTCAGTGGTATAAAACGGATCGATGTTTGGGACTTTATCTTTGGTGGACCGGGATCGACCCACATCGTATCGGACAAGGAGGCACACAAGATCCTTCTGAATACGTATTACGACAAGACTTCTCCGAAACCTGAGCTGGACGGTGTGGTGTCAGGAATGTATTATTATTGGCATGATACACCTATGGTCAGCGCAATCAAGGATACCTATCGCAGAACACGTTCTCAGGATGCGGCTTATTTGGCCGGGGTATGTGCCTATGGTGGGGTTCTCGATGACGAAGGGAATTTGCACCTCTATGAAGGGTCGAAAGCCATTGTGGATTTCGACGCTCTACGTACTGGTGATTCTTGGATAAAGGAAAAACGTATGATTATTCGTAACAGGGTAAGACTCTATGAGGCGGAGGAACGTACTTTCCCGGACAAAGTGCTCATTAAGGTGAAAGGGCAGATCGTTGAGCTTACAGAGGCTGGGTGGGATCAGCAGGAGATTGTTCAGATGCTTCAGGACATGGGTCTCAGCTTTACGCGTGCCTATGGGTATGGGTTTTATTGCGCAGACAAACGGTGTTACCGTTTCCTCTGTCAGGCCCTGAAAAAGGATGACAAGGCACAGAAAGCTATCGACGCAGGTAAGCCAATCACTAAAGCCTCCCTTATCAAGGGACTGGATTTGGTTGCGTATGCCACGAATCAGTTGCTCAAAAAAGGTGATGCCCATGTGAAAGTCGGTGAGTCGAGGATGCGTCGTTTTGAAGAACTTACTGTGGAAGACGACGCCGTGGAGGTCTCCCTTGAGACTATTATCGACGATTCCTGTCAGGAGATCTACGGCTCGTATGATGTGTCGTATCAGTTGGATTCGGATTTGACGCGCTGGACATACACCATTGAAACCGACTCTGGTGCCAAAGACAATCGAATGTTCTCTTTGGATGTTCGTGAATCCGGATTATCGGGACGGGCTACGGCAGTCTACAACGTGGAACTTGAGGAGATTGTGGACGGTGACTTTGAGTCCATTGAGGACAAAGAGTTTAGATGCACATGGTCTGGTGACTGGGAGGACGACATGCGCAGTCTCTGTTCAGACATCGTGAACTGGGCACTGGATCTCATTGACAAAGAAGTGGGCAGATAACTCTACTTTGGTGTGGTGCTGAACACGCGCCTGTGTTACCTTTTATGGTAAAAGAAATAGCGTGCTGGGTATTTCAGCACGCTATTTCTTTTAGTCCACGTTTTGTGAGGTATGAGCATGATTATACGGAAGAGGAAAAACATTACAGAAGAGAGCATTTCTAGGGTTCGTCAAAAAACACGGGTTTGCGAATCTTCCAAAGACCCTGACGGACATCCTTGTGTAGGATATATGGATGGTAATGAGTTTGTTCCTAACAAAGAGACCCTTGAGGCTTTTTCAGAACGTGCACACATACTGTCCGAGTACTATGCTGACGGAGAGAGCTGATGAGGTGGGAACAATTTTTGGGTCATGTGGGAGTGGTCAGTCTCAATTTGCTCAAATCTTCTCAGTTTAAGACCGATTTGAAATCCTATAATGAGAATAGGGACAGAAACACCCTTGAAGCTCTCTTCACCGTCGTCAGAATGATCGGTAACAGACAACCCCTTCCTGCTATGTATGATGACCATCCTTTACAAGGCCGTGTTAGAGGGTTAAAGGATGCTGTGAATGTAAGAGATTGTCATCCTCAAGGAGATAGGGTGTTGCTTTACGAAATACTTGATGACGCTATAATTCTGTATCGGTTTGGAAAACACAGTGAAGTTCTTGAACGAGTCCGTAGGTGTTCAAAATATCGTTACTCAGGCCATTCTATGGAATGATTGTAAAGAGCAACTGATTATCCAGTCGCTCTTTTTATTTGTGAGGTCAGACACATCCTCCACAGCATCCAAATTCGATGTTCTGGTTGATCACTTTTTCGAGTTCTGACTTCTGTTCGCCTGATAGGATAAACCGTACACCATTCTCCAGCTTCATGGTTTCGTCGTCGATTGTCCACTTTCCTTCTACGATCTTTGGACTTTCTCTGTCATCACCCCAGTCAATGTACCCACCTGACTCCAGATAAAAACCGAACACTTTGGTGATATTGTCATCCTCAAGGACTTCCATTCGGTCTAAACGGTTCCAGAACGATCTGTACAGGGATTCGTTTGGGTACGGGCAGAATGCGTACAGCTTACCGTCTATTCTAACCACAAGAAGCCCTTCACACAGGGTTGGAAACTTTCCATCATACGACACAAATTCTATCATGGCGATACTCCATAGCAAGGTTGGCGTCATGCCATACCTAATACCTGATGAGTTTATCATAGAGCTGTGTTTGTTACTCAGCTCAGCACCATATCTCTTTTGTGGTGCTGATGAGGATTTTCCTTAGCTTTGGTGGTATCAAACTTCAATGTGTTTTGACGTATTCTCCACCAGTAGGCGAGAGATCTTAACATACAGGAGAACTGATTATGGACGTATTACGTGGTGCATTGACGAATCTCGGCAAGTATAACGAAGGCGACTTGGACTATGTGTGGGTTTCCTTTCCGTGTGATGAGGACGACTTCAAAGACAGTCTGAAGAAGGTAGGTATTGGGGAAGATCGTGGAGACGGTTCTGTCTATGAAGAGTGGTTTTTCACCGATTGGGACACGGACTATGACTGGGTGGATCTGGATGGACTCGGTGAATACATGAGTCTCGATGATGTCAATGAGTATGCCGAGGCCCTTGAGAGTATCGTGGACGACGACAAGGAAGAAGAGTTCAAGGCCGCGATGGAATACTCTGGTGACTTTCGTGACGCTTTAGACCTCATCGCAAATGATTCCGTGGTGAAGATTAGCGATGAGAGACTGTCCCATAAGATGGATGAGGAGATCGGTGCCTACTATGTGGATTCCATAGGATTCAGTGAGTTGAGGAACGTTGAGAATTACTTCGATTATGAGGCGTATGGACGGGATATTCGTCTGGAGTACTATCCTATGGAATCGGAAGATCCTGAGACCGCCGGAGAGTACTGGTGTGGTGATGACCGTGCCGATGATGAAGAAATCGGTCGTGAAGTCGTGGATCAGCTCGGTTGGGATGGCGTCGGTAAAGAGAATCAGGAACGCTACTTCGATTATGAAGCATTTGGCCGTGACATCCAGATGGACTTAGAGTTCGTTCAGACAGATGACGGTATCTTTGAAATCCGTCGAGACTAGTGGAGGCATACATGATACGTCCTACAAACAAACGTAATTCCTATACCCTCAAACACGAGTCTGCCCTGAGCGATGCCGAATATCGACGTTCTGTTGCCGAAGAGGTATGTCAGGCTTTGAACATTGCCGCCCGAGGCGATTGGGAAATTATTGAAGAAGAACCGGGAGACAATTTTATTGCGATTCGATCCGACAATGAAGACGCCATGATTGACGGTACCTTCTGTGAGGTTGAGATTACCAATAACTGGGTTTCCTGTTTTGCATACCCTACACGTGAGGGTGGTGATTACATCCTTATTGGCAAGTTCCGTTGTCTGGACAAAAACCTTTTGGACAAGGTTGTGGCTCTGGATGGATGCGGTGCCGAATGTGCTCTTGAGGCAAAAAGACCTTCGAACCGACCCCTCAAGAAGGAAGCCGGTTCAAAAGCATTGAAGTTTGCGGATCTGTTTGTTCCTGACGCTCTTTGGGATAAGGCAGATATAGCTATGCAGGCCAAACGCAATCAGTGGGGCATCCCTGATGCCGCAGAGACAGGGATTCTTATTTGCACCAACTTCAACAAGTTGTGCGAACTGGAAGGGCAGGGCGTCTCGAAAGACCGTCTCTTGAAACAGGCTTCCTCTGTACAAGATCAGGTACAGCGGGCCAATCGTGAGATGGATGGAGGTTCTTGGACGGCTTCTTGGAAACGGTGGCTTGGTCCTGATTTCAGTGCCGTCCAGCGTCAAATGAAGTCCTTTGCTGGAGATCTTGCCAATGCTATCTATGATCTGAAGAACTCCAAGGAGAGCAGGAAGTGTAGATATGAGAGTCTTGATACCCTTCGTAGCGACATGAGTAAGGATCTGATAGATGATCTGAAAGAGGCGTGGAAAGCCGGAAATCGTAAGGCAGAACTGCTCTGTGCAAATCATAAGGGTGAAATTCAGGGCCTTCTCAGGAAATACGGTGATGAGATGTACGGTATGTCTGACCTGTCCTTCTTCGATTTCCGTGGTGGGTACGACTCGCTGGCCAGAGACATTCTTCTTTGTGCAGACATCCTTACCGATAACGACATCGAACGACGTTATATGGGTTTGGAGTCGAGAAAGTCTCAGAACCGAAGAATCCGGTAATGGGTTCAGGCTAAAGGAGACAGATTATGATTACACCTAAATGTAAAATAGCCTCTACGGAGTTCGTGCAGAGCATTACGCGTGTTCCGATGAATGAGGATAGTCAGCCCGCAGATCGTGTTTCGATGGGGTTCGATGCTGTTCTTGCTCAGTTGCAGGAACTAGTCTCTACTCTGTCGGATCGTGTGGAGCGAGGAGAGGCCGTCATCGAACGGATTGAGCAAGCCCTTGAGGGGATTGGTATCGATCTGGATGAAGCGGAAAAAGAATCCGAAGAGGGCGGCGAGGAAGTTGAGCCTGAAACCAGTACTGGTGAAGACAATGCGGAAGGTGGTGGTGAAGTGGCTCCTGAAACGGAACCAGAACAGCCCGAAGAAGGAGGCGGAGAAGAAGAGAGTGAGGAGGGGCGTATGATTAAATTCAGAACTCGTAACATGGTAAGAGAAGAGGAGGAGGGGCGTATGATTAAATTCAGAACTCGTAACATGGTAAGAGAAGAGGAGGAGGGGCGTAACATCTTCCGACCGGGTGGTGATAAGGTAAAGGTCATCAATCAACGCATTCTGTCGCGTCATTACGAGGTGACTTCGATTGACTTCAGTGATCACGAATTCCTTGTGAAGTGTGAGTATGAAGATTTTCTTTCGAAGGTTCCGAACCAGAAGGTCGTCACTCTGATTACCGTGTCTTGCGGCAACTTCGAATCGAATCCTGATAACCAAGGACTCTCGTATTCGGCTACTGTGTCCTTTATCAAGCCTGTCTACAAGATTTATGTGGATCGGTTTGATTCCATTCAGGAAATCTTTGATCGTCTTGAGGACAATGGGTTTGTATCAGAGATAACCGTTGATCATGCAGAAAATCGAAAAGGAACCTTTGCGATTTGTGATGCCATCGAGAAGGCCCTCCTTGACCTTGAACATACAATGAATGTCATTGCATGGAGTCTTGAAGATTATCGGTACAAGGACTCGCAATCTTAGTTCTTCATACAGGACATAAAACTGCCCCTCTGACGCGTTTTCTTTTACATCACTATGGTAGTAAGGGTACATCCGAAATCGTTGTCAGAGAGGCCGTTTTTGTCTTCACACAGAGAAGTTTGTTCTGAGTCTCATCTCTTCCAGTCTTTTGGTTTGAGGTCTTCACAGTTGGTGACGTTTCCGATGATTACGGCCATGCTTCTGAGAGACTCGTCTTCTCTGGCCTTGATTCCGTATTTCTCCGGGTCGTCGCTGAATCCTTCCTTGATGATGATTTCACATTGCACACGGTCTTGGTCATACGCCACTCTGGAGTCCTTTCCATTGGCTGTGCATGTGATCTTATCCATACGCATATTGGCATACCGTTCGTTGGTCAGGGTGAGATTCATCGTCTCAGGAACCGTTCCGTAATACTTGCCATCCAGAGTGATTTTCATGTACGGCATCGGAAGGTTTCCGGTGTAAATGGTCTGGAACTCTACTGACGAGAAGTTGTATGCTTGACTCCCTCTGGAGATGATGGCAGGAATACCTATGTCGTTTTTAGGGGTACACAGATAGTGAACGTAATCTGGATGTTCACTGAATTTCAGAGTGTAAAACTGCTCACATGAGGTTCTACGTACTTCAGTCAGCTTGCCTCCGGAGTCCCATTCTTTCATGGAACAGAACTTCTCATAGACCTGTCTTTCGGACATTCCCTTGATGTCTTGGTTCACTATCGTCTGACATGCCTTTTCTGTTTCTCGGATTTCTTGAGAACTGTACTTACCTGAGGTATCTGCGGTCATCCTGTCGAACTGGACGCAGGGATCATTGTTGCAAGCGGTAGCCGTCAGTAATGCCAAAAGGGTTATAATGAGGATAGTGAAAAGATTTGTACGGGTGTTCATGTTGGTTTTCATGTCTCTTTCTCCTGCAAAGCGATTTTTTGAACTCTTGAGTTGGTTTGAACTTGAAGTTCACCTAACTTCTGGTGTATCCATAGCACAAATTTTCAATGCAGGTAGCTTCAGCACCACAACTACGAGTAATTCCTGAACCAGCTTACAAACCGTTCCAAGCCTTGTTCAAGAGTGGTTTCGGGTTTGTACCCATACTCTGCAAAGAATTTGGTGATGTCTGCGCAGGTTCGTTCTACGTCTGAAGGATGCGCTGGACGCATCTGAATTTTTGCACGTTTTCCACACAGGTCTTCGATGCGATGAATCAGATCCGAAATTTTCACTGGTTTCCCGTATCCTAGGTTGTAAATATGCGCTCCTTCATGCTTTTCTGTACCAAGGATTTTTGAGATTCCTTGAACAATGTCGCCCACATAAGTGAAATCCCGTTCCATCGTTCCGTTCCCAAACATGACTACTGGGGTATCGTTTAATATCCCATAAACCCATTTCCACACGACCATATCTGGCCGTCCGTACTCCCCATACACGGAGAAGAACCTAAGTCCAATGGTGGGCATATTGAACATGGAAGCATAGGACTGGGCCAGCAATTCATCAGAACGCTTTGTGGCGGCGTACAAGCTCTTTGGCAAACCCAGCATGTCGTCTTCTGAGAACCTTTCTTTTTGCAAGTCTCCGTACACACTTGAGCTAGAGGCGTACACGAATTTCGAGACACCGTAGATTCTTGAGAGGTCAAGAACATTGAAGAACCCTGTTAGGTTTGAAGCAATGTATTCCTCAGGGCACTCAGAAGACTTTCGAACTCCGGCTTGGGCGGCGAGATGGATTACGGTGGAGATTCGATGTTCCTGAAACACTTCCTCAAGATTTTTTCGGTCTGTAATATCCATACGATGAAACACACACCGGTCATTCACAATCGTGGTTTTTCCTGAAATCAAGTCACCCTTGTCTATACCAAGGCGCGAGAGTCTTGTGAATTTCAGCATCATGTCACGATAGAAGTTTTCGGTGTAATCCACCTCCAGATGGTCAATGAGAACAAGCTCTTCTGAGGATGTTTCCAGAAGATGCTTTGCGAGATGATGGCCTATAAAACCAGCCCCTCCTGTAATGAGAATCGACATTATGCACACACCTCCGTTATGTTGAAATCCTTGAATGGTGCTGATTTGGTTGGATAACTGGACTTCTGTTATCATAAGGAAGGTCGGTCTTCGTCGGAGGGTGTATGCGCTTTGAAATCCACAACAGATTCACGGATGCCTTTGGTCGTTCCGTGGTGCGGAATATCCAAAGTTATGGTGTAAAGTGGCTGTGGCCGTATAGCTGTCCAAAGAAATTTGACGCCCTGATTCGTAGTATGCAGTATGACCAAAAAAGACATGTGTTTTACTTCGAGAAGGACAGAGAATTTCGTCGGCAGTATTACGACCGTGCAGTAACGTGTCTTCGTGGGTTTATTGTTCAGTTCGTTCGCTTCCTGCCTCAGGAGTTTATGAGGTATTGTGGGACAGCATCACACATATAAAGGGTTTTGGTATGATTAGACACACATGCAGTCGTGGACGCCTGAGAGCGCGTCGGTTTGAGTCCTATGAGGATGGGGATGTGATTGATCAGAAGATCTTCAATCTTTCCATCGTTGGTAGTCATGGTCAGCGTGAGATTGACAAAGAAATCAAGGCTCTGATCCGTTTCATCAAGACCGGTCGTGGTATCGGGGCATCAGGTGTGGTAGACGTTGGGGATGACTTTTCAAACAAAAAGTCCGCAGTCAGCCGGTTGAAGAAGATCCTCATCGCGTGCAAAAAGAACGACATTCTTTCCGATGACGAGATTGTGGATCTTCTTCGCGATCTTACGGATGATTCTGAGGTTGCAAAGGCTCTGGACGTGCTGGCTACCATTAAACAGCTTGGACTTCCTGAGGATTATCCCGGCGTTGCAGACCTTATTGCCTCTACACAGACAGGGTTTGGGGATGTCGATTCCAAAAGCCTCGATCACGGGGCCGGTGCACATTTCCATAACAAGAAATACCAAGACCTCGAAGACCCTGACAGTGCTTATCTTCAAGCCAAGAAACGCATCGCCGGTGTCGCACCTGATGACAAGGCGGCAAAGAAGAGTCGTCCGGGCAACCGTCAGGACTGGGAACGTAGCGCGTACCGTGTGATTGCTGAGGACGAGGCATTGAAGTTCGTCAACCGTTTGAAGTCCTCAACGAACACCAACGTCTCCATGTCTAAAGAATCCAGTACGGATGACGCAACGCTGGTTGAAACCTTGAAAGCTGGGTTCGGAGGTCTTGCAGTCAATCCTACGGGCCGCCGTTGGATTGACAAATGGGATGGAGATCCTTCTCAGGAAGATTACGGTCTGGATACCGCTCATTGTATGGTAGGCGGAATTGCTCTGGATTGTGCTGGCTCGACTGGTGATAATCCGTGGAAGGCTCGTTTCGTAGTTCAGATTTGTGTACCGTATGTTGGTAGCTTGGATGATCCGGAAGGGGACTATGACCTGAACGCCTTCTGTGTGGCCGTTACGGTTCGTAAGATGGAAGGTTTCTCGGCATCCCGTCAGGAAGTCTCTGATGCTGTGGAAAAGACCTTCAAGGCTTATGTGAAACGCAAAGGTCGTGCTTATGAATGTTCCTTTGTGGACAACACATATTATCCTACGGCCCTCTGTACGGCAGGTGTACAGGATCAGGAAGACAGTCTTCGTTACCTCATTCGTTGTGCGTGTGCCTCATTTGGTGAGGCTTTGGATGTCATCGCGAACAACGATCCTGCTGATGCTGGCAGTGTTCGTAATACCGTGAACCGTAACTATGTTGAAACCAAGGCGATACGTAAGATGAAAGCGAATGGAAAGTCACGTCGTTTCGAGAGCAATAACATCGAAGACCCTGATTATGGGTGCATCAATGATTCTTCGGACGGCAGTAATCTGTATTTGGTAGGTCTATGGCCGGGAGCCGGTTATCAGCTTTCAACGATGCTTGTCTGGGCACCTTGGGAAGGAGAGGCTCTGGACATCGCGGCCAACTGGTGTTCTGAGAATGCTCCCGGACTTACTGTTCCAGAGGATTCCGTAGCGGAACTCCGTGAAGAGATTCTGGCCGGATGGGTTCGTGAGGATCCTGAAAAATACTTCGACACCATTCCTGAAAATCTTGAGAATCTCAATGATCAGGAAATTTGTGAACTGCTGGTAAAAGAAAATGCAGACCTGTTCTATGACGAGATGTACCGAACGGAAGAGACCGACCTGTTTGCGGATGTCTACCGCTATCACGATGGTGGTATTTATACATGGGCACAGGAAGGAAGTATTCGTGAGGTAGACCCTGATGACTATGAAGATGTCATCTATGACGGAAGAGACTAAAACAAACTAAGGGAGTGAGATACCTCCCTTTCCTTTTAAGGAAGTCTTATGTTCAGAATCAATCGTAGAATTTGCGAATCCTTACAGTATGAACAGTTTGGAGACTACCCGATTCAAGACCTCTTGGAATGGCTGTACGCAGATAACAGTGAGGTTTTCCGTGTGGATACCGAGAGTCTGTTCCGCAATTTGGGTGAGTTGTACATCAAACTGAACGACCGATACATCCAGAGTGTATTAACGACCATGGGGTACATAAAAAAGTCTTTCACATCTCGAAGGAAGTTCCTTACCTCTGCTGAAAAATCTGATCTGAAAGACGAGATGGTTCAGATGTTCGAGGCTTTTGAGGAAGCCAATGATTCTCTCGACGACGATCCGGATTTGAACACAATTCGTGAGGCTTTGAAGAGAGGGAGTTTTCTGTCCTCTCAGGATGCAGATCGTCTCGTAAGCTATGTTCGGGGGTGCAGGTATTGGGTTCAGGAGCACAAACGGGACAATGAGGAGGTGGCTTATTATCAAGACCGCATCATGTCCTGTCTTGATCAGTTGGAAGATGCCTCCGAGTCACGCATTGCTGGAAGCGACGCTCATTTGTTTCTGGAGCCGGATATTGATTTCGATTTGAATGAGGACTCTGATCTTCCTAAGTACCTAGAGATGCTGAAAGGACGTGGGAAGATTTCTACCGAGTCGTTCCTTGACATGCTTGAGGAGATGGATCGTGTGGACGGTGCTTTTGAATCCTCCTTTGATTACGCTATGCATGAATTAAAGACTACGATTGAACGTCTGGATAGTATGGTCAATCTTCAGGAGATCGCTGACGAACTTTGTGAGTATTGGGAAAAGATTACCGATACGATTGATGGGTGGCCACAAAACCTGAGAACTATGTTGCGGCATTAAAAGTTTGGTCTGATCTACCTTCAAAGCGCATATCCGTATCACGGTATGCGCTTTTCTTTTGTCTACATCTAGGTGTCGGTTGTCTGGCCGTTTGTTTATCAAACTTCACGTGAATTTGTCGTGCATCAGTGGACGTGGGTGTGCGCACACCGAAGTTCTTGAATGTGATGCGCGGTTATCCTGTACCTTGCAAGGAAAGAGGAGAGATATTATGAAACCGACTGAAGGACGTGAGGCGGCGTATGTTGTTTCCCATGTAAAGGACAACTCTCGAATCACAAACATTCTTGATTATGCTGGTCTGTTTGCATGTGTTACCCCTTGGGGGCCGAAAGCTAAAGAAGACTCGGACACGATTGCGTATGCTCCGGTCTTGATTCAGGACACGGATGCGTTAGACCGTATCTTTGGTGATCCTCGTATTGACCCTGAGAAATACCGCGATTTGTATGCTGTTCGCGAGATTGTGAAAGCTGGATTCTCTGTGTATATCGCAAAGGTTCCCAGCGGCGATCCTGCGAGTTTCGCTCTTCTGCTGGGGGATGCCAGCGATCATTCGACTGTCACAGAGGAGATGCGCACGGATGAACGTGGCGTCATTGACATCCCCGGTATCTGCAACATTCCGGAACTTACGGGAGGTCGGGGCATTCCTGTTCTTGGTTTCGGGATGACCTTTGCTGACACGGATACCGCCGCGAAGTACACGCTGGATGCGAACAATGTCGTTGAGATGCGTGAGAAGGGTGATCACGGGAACTTACTTTCTGTGAAACTGTCGCGGGAAACAGTTACCGAGGATGGTGTTGAGGTCGGAGATATTTACACGGTTCATATCGGTAAAGTTTCTGGCAGTCAGGTAAAAGAGATTGATCACCTTGCCTCTTCTGGAGATTCTATTGCGAATGCCTTTGCAGGGAATGCAGTGGTCTCTGGGATGTTCGACAAGCCCGCAGAAGACCTCCTTACGGCGTTCAATGAATGGAAGCAGATGGAAGGCGGTTCTGGTGTTTATCACGGAGCGTGGAAGATTTCCACAATCGCAGATCTTCGCAATGTTTATGGTGTAGATACGGATTCCCCGTTGCATGAGATTGTTCTGTTCTGGCTGGACACGGCCAAGGCTGGAGACTTTGTTCTCATTCCATTCAACGAGGCAGATCCTGATGCAGACTTGGCCAGACTCATTCCTACCCTCACGTCGTATGGTGCTTCTGAAGGTTCGGTTATCGCCATCGAAACTACCGACGTGGATTGGTTCTCCAATACGGATATCAAGGATGCTGTTCAGGACAATAAGTACGTTGTTCTGATGCACGGCAGTGACACGATTGCTACCAGTGTGCCTTCTGGAACCTACGGAACTTATCCTTCGAGTGCAAAGATAGTCAGCACAGGTACTCAGCTCGGCATGAACATCGCTGTGGCCATGGCAATTTACAGCACCGCCAATGCTCTTACAAAGGAAGAACGTAGTGCGGATATGCTTGGTCGGTTCGTTCCAGACATGGTTCCGTGTAAATCGACCGGCGTCGATGTTCCATTCACACAGTCTAACTTTGAAGGGGCCAAGGAACGTGGTAAGATTACCTTCAAAGCTCTGGAGTCCGGAGACACTCGTCTTTGCATTGCCAACAGCCCGGTGTCCTGCACATGCTTGGTGGAAGGCGTGGATTATACGGTTTCTACGGAAGTGAAGGAAGGGAAGACCTACACTCGTATCACGATTCCCATGAAGCTCGATACGGAAGGAAATCCGATTCCGTATGACGACGGTTTCCCTGTTACGGTGAAACATACCAATGCGACGGAACCTTATGCAGAAGCCGTGTCGAGTATTACAGACAAGCTCTATCTCAAGACGGATTTGGTTCAGTTGAAGCCGAAATCGCTCAAGCTGTATGCAATGGATGTCAAGCTGTATGAGAGCTATGACGAGGCCGCTCCTGACAAGGGGATTATCAAGGAAGCTCGGTTCTCTATTCCTGAGAACCTGACCAACGGATCGTTCATTGCATCCCTCAACTCTGTCTTAGGCAGTTACCTTACTTTCACCATGATGGATCCGTACAAGGAAGAAGATTTTGACATAGTGTCGTCTCTTCGTGCCTTGGTCATCGAGGGGAAGAACTGCTCCCAGCCTGTGGAACTTTCGGAAGGCCACTTTAACGTGTCGGTCAAGGACTATCAGACTGCCCTTAACGAATTTGTCGATCCTCGATACTCTGGATGCTTTATCTCTGAGTTATCGGCCATGGTTACTGACAAAGACGGTAAAATCTGCCATCTCTCAGAATCCGCAGACGAATCGGAACGTCGCGCCCTTCATTACCTGATCAAGATGATTGCGGCTGACCGTAAAGATCTCACCTGTGTGTTCACGACGCCTTGGGGCATGTCTCTTGATGAAGCCTGTAACTGGGTCAACTCCCTTGGAGAGTACTCGGATCTCTGGGAGTATGGTTCGACTGGGGCCATCTCCTATGCGGATCAGAGCTTCTACTGTGAGATGTACTGGGATTGGATCAACATCACCTGTCAGAAGTTCAACAATGGCGTTCCGAGCAAAACCGTTGTTGTACCGATGTCTCCTGCGTATCAGGTTATTATGAAGGGACTGGCTTCATATCGCGTCCGTGGTACCTTCTATCCGGTAGCCGGTGAACAGGGAGGTGTCCTTGGAGATGAGGTTCGGGTAACTCGTAATCCGGCGCAGAAATTTGAACGAGACAAGCTCATCAACTACCACATCAACCCGATTTACGATCTCGGTGTGCAGGGTATCCAGATTTACGGGAACGAAACTCTGAATCCTGTGTACTCTGACTTGAGTGCCGCCCACATTGCGCGAACTCTTATCTACATCCGTTCTCGGGTGGATCGTTACACGAACACTCAGGTGTTCTCCCTGAATGATTTGAGTCTGTGGCAACGGTGGAAACAGTACGTGTCCTCAATGATTCTGGCACCGCTGGCGTCTCTTGGTGGACTTGCGGCCTATACCGTGAAGATGGGTTTTGACACAACCAAAGCAGAACTCATTGCCCAGCGTAAAATCAATGGCGTGATTGAGTTGCAGTTTGTGCCTGATGCTGAAATTTACACTGTTGAGTTTGTGGTCAATTCCTCGGCAAATACGGTTGAATCCAGCATTACGTAATCCGTGTTTTGGGCATCACCTATCGAATTGTGAAGACGAGGGATGATGCCCAAAATCATTTCAAGCTCATCAACTAAGAGATACATAGTTTTGGAGGAAATATGATTCGCAAAAATTGGCGCAACATGGATATGCGTAATCGTGAGAATGAGTATCGCAACTCGTTCCGTCGTCATCTTGAAAAGAACGTTCTGTCCGATGACGTGATTGAGGCAGAGTCCCAGAAAGAATTTGACATACTGGCTAAGACCATGGGTGCAACAGATGATGATCTCGCGAATGAGGACGGGATGTCGTACACCATCATCATTGGCAGGGTGAAATCCGACCCAGAGATGAAGGGTCGAAAAGTTGTCCTTACTCTGGTCTATTCGAGCGGCGTCGGAGATCAGACTTTGGAACGGATTTGCTCTACGGGCGGCAAGTCCAAGGAAATCATCCTAAAGCATGTCCGAAAGGGAGACTTGGTCTGTGTTGAAGGGAAGGCGTTGAACGGATCGAATGGTGAGGTTTCCATTCATCGCATTACGTTCCTGAAATCAAGCAAGGCCAAGACCGAAAAAGTCCACAAAGTGGCTTCTATCTGCAAGGCTTCTGCGAATGAAGGAGAGGACTGTTTGTACAAGGTGTCCTGCATTACTCGTGAACATGCGGCGACACGTAAGAAATACTCAGGTGAGTTTGAGTCTTTGCAGGACGCCATGAAGGTCTGTGCACAGGCGTACAATGCCGGTGTGGATGTATTCGTGGAATGCGGAGATCAGCCCTTCGCAAAGATTTACACCAAGACCAAAGAATTTGAGGATTTCACGGATGACAACTCGGCCAGCAAGGCATTCCGGGAGGCTATGCTGTGGGCCAAATCTCCTGAGCGCAAGAAGAAAAATGAGGACGACATTCCTGCTCCTGAACAGGTGACGCCTCAGGACTTGGATCTTAAACCCGATGCCTCAGCAAATCAGGCGATTCAGGCCGCAGATTCAGCAGAATTTCCTGACATCAGCGAGACCGTTACGGAGTCTTCTGAAGCAGAAGATCCCAGCGATATTCGTGTTTATGCGAAGAACCACAAGGTGGTGATTGCTACTGAATCCAGAATCAACGGGTTCCGTATTCATCGCTTGGCCCCCGGAAATCCGAAACCGGCTAAGTAATAAGGAGGTACCATTATGGCTAGTGACGTAAGATTATCCCAGTATTATGGTGCGTCCCATTTTACAGACAATGCGAACTGGGAACCGCAACGCGACTCTCATTGGGAATTGGTAATCAACCTTCCTACACAGGCATTCCCTGAGAAGATGAACTCAGCGCGACGTGCCTTTACGCAAAATGACTCCAACATCATTCGTCTTGCAGTGCAGTCTGTCTCTTTACCGGCCCTGTCGGTCACTCCTCAGAGCATCAAACGTGGTAATGAGCAGGTCTTTATTGCAACGAACCCGACTATGGGTGGTCAGGTGTCCATCAACTGCATTGACAGTATCGGTTACGATATTCAGAACATGCTTCTGGACTGGTTCCGTCTTATTTACAATTTCGATGGAGACAAGCTCATGGGTCTGGCCGTGAATTACAAAACTACGGCATCCCTTCTTGTGTTTGCCCCTGACGCCAGCGTTATTCGTTCGTGGGAAGTCTTTGGGCTTTTCCCGACGAACATCAATATCCCGAACATGGGTACGGGTGGCGGGTTCACACAGATCACGTGCAGTTTCTCGTGTGACCGTCTGGAGCGTACAACGGTTTCTTCCAGTGATACCAATGCGTAATGGAGGTGGCCTATGAGTAATACGCTTACAGGCCGCGATGGCCGACGAATCGCACCGGCATTCCGTGTTCCGAAGTATGAAAACTTCGACATGGAGGTCGTAGCTGAAAATCTCGAAGTCGGGAAACCTTCCGACATATTTGAGAATGTAGAAACCCGTGAAGCTCTTGAGAGCGTTATTGACAGCATTCTTACACAGGCGGGATGCGGGAGCCGTGCAGACCTAGATATCGTCCATCATCAAGATGGTACAGAGACATGGACACTTACGGCTTTCGATGACACTCTGGAATCTAATGTTACGGACAAGACCAAGGCTCTGGTCATTACATTGGATGTCAATAATGATGGTATTATCACGCGATGTGAAGGTATGGATGGGTACTCCCCGTCACTGAATTGCCGGATCGATGCACAGGGGTTTCTTGATTTCCTTCGAGACCAGTCTAATGCCTATGTAATGTCTCAGCGTTCGGATACTTCGGCTACTGGTGAAGACAGTGATGTGCTGGACAAAAACATTTCCCCGATGAATCAGAATTTGAGAGAGTCCGCGCAGAACATCGCACGAGCTGTTGAGGTTACTGTACAGTCCGTTGGGGCCGATTACATTATCGACCTTACCAAAGTGTATTCGGTAGCTCTTGCCGAAGATGCTCTGGCCACATATACAGGGAATTTTTCGGACAAGAACAAAATGCCTCATCAGGTTACGGTTGTGCTTGTGCCGTACAAGGGTTCCCTTGCAATGGTTATCTATGTGGATGATGAAGCCGTTAAGACTGTGGAGAACGTTCAGGATGCAGAAGGTCTTGCTGACTGGGTTCGTGACACGGTTGCCTATCGTATGAATGAGGGAAGACGATTATCTATCCGGCGTTTCAGATAGTCTAGCATATAGCATCAGATGACGGTGATGGTTGAGGAAGGGAGTGGTTGTTTTCGCTACTCCCTTTCTTTTTAGGTATCGGCGATAGTGTGGAGACGAGATATGGCAAAGTATGTGGCAACAACTGAATCAGGAATCACGGTGAGCGTGAAGGACGCTGACCTTGCATCGACTTTGTCTGAGACCAAAAAGTCATTTGACCAGTATGTCAAGGATCAGGAAAAGAAACAGAAAGAACTTGATCAAGCTCAGAAGGACAGAGACCAGAAGCTCGAACGATTCCAAGGTCAGGTGCAGGGAATCCTTCCTCAGTTACATACTGCGTTTACCAACATCAATCAGGCCGTGAGTAGCCTGAACCAGAGGCTAAAACTGCTGGAGCAGAACCAAACCCAGCACGAAGAGCTGTTAAAAAACACAGCAGACACGTTGAAAGATGTTGGTGCCGCATCGAAAAAAGAAGGCGGGGACGGAACCTTTCCACAGGAACGTCATAGTGATATTGGACAACCGCCTTTTCCTACCCAGACGCCTCAGGCCCGTCCTGTACCACAGGTTCCAGAAGTTCCTAGACCTGCTGTACATTCTTCTCCTACGGATGCCAGCCGGACGCCTGAAGGAACTAAGTCTTCAAAAGCGAGTACGTTGGCGGCGGAAGCTCAGGGAAGTACGAACGTTGATCAAGGGCCGAACCCCAACACTGGTGAAGGGGAGCAGGGTCAGAGGGCACAAGATTTACAGGATGTCGTCAAGAACTCTGTTGCAGTGAAGATTCTTGAGAGTATCCGTGATTTCCTTGTCAGCTCCATGGATAAGTTCGAGAAGTTCAATGACGAACTGCGTCGTACCTACCATGTAAACGGTGAGACCAGTGCCAAGATCATGGATGCGACTCTTGGGGCACGGACGGCTGTCACGGACTCTCTCGGAATACACATTACTGTGTCAGACAGCATCAAGGCCATTAAAGATCAGGTGTTGAAAAATGGCCTCAATGCCACGCACTTGGCTGATTCCACCAATGCCCTTGTAACCGGTCTGGATAAGTTCGGTGTATCTGTGAATCGTGAAACGTTGCTTGCTCTGGACAACATGAAAATGGGAGAAGCCTCCCAGCGTAAGATGCTTGAACAGATTATGGCGGCCCAGAGCGGGGAGAACACGATTCGTACCGATACAGCAAAACTCTCTCAGGACTTCGAGAAGATCGTCAGTCTGGCTCAGACCTCCATGAAGACCGGCGATGAAACCGCAGAGATGGTTTCCAAGTTCACCAAAGAAGTACAACAGATGGTGAACATGGGGATGGATCAGCAGAGGGCACAGAATCTAGCTTTTGCTGATTTGAAGACATCCCTTGGGTATTATGGCGGGCAGGGTCAGGACCAGATGTGGAAGAATATGGCTGGATTCCTGTCCAGTGCCGGGGTAGATGTTACAGGGATGTCCTCTAAGGAAATGCAGAAACGCCTTTCGGAAATAGCATCTACGAACGAATCCGTAGCCAAAAACATGCAGGCTTATGCGATGGCTCTTCAACAGAAAGGGGATGATGCCTCAGTGAAGATGGCCATGAACCTGATGAACATGACCTCTGGACGACAGGGACACAATGCCACGGTCGGAGAAGCACAGGGAGGACAGGAACTACCTTGGACGGAACGTATCAAGGATGACATTTCTGCGACCGTGGGTGGTGCTCTTACTGGAGCCACTTCATTTCTGTGGGGTGTAAACGGGGCCGGAACCATGCAGGATATCGTGAAGAAAGGTTTCACGATGGTAATCATGGCCTTGCAAGCACAGTCGATTACAAAAGCATTCCCGAAGGTAGGCGAGTGGTTGGAAACTACGGCGAAGGGAACAGGAGCATTGTCCAAGGTGTCCGGGAAATTGCTTGAGTTTAGCACCAAAGGATTGCCAAAGATTGCTACGGGTCTCAAAGCTATTGCTGGCCCACTAATAGGTATTCTTGCGGCTGTGGCGGCAGTGCATAAAATTGTGGATGCATGGAAAGGCTGGTGGCGTGAGAAGAATGGGCGGGAAGAAGCCGAGAACAATGCGCGTGACAAGGGTAAGGAACTGGCCGAAGCCCGGAAAGAAATGGAAAAGGCTTACCAGTCCGGAGACAGGAGATCCTATACCAAGTTGAAGTCCCGTGTTGAGGAATTGGAACAGGCTTATGATGAGAGTCTCGGAACCGTCATTCGTGCCAAGAAAAAAGAAAACTCAGCTCTGGGGGCCGGTATAGGTGCAACCGGAGGTGGTGTAGGAGGAGCCGTCGCTGGATTTAAGATGGCCAGTCGTTTCGGAGGATCTGGAAAGGCCAAATTTGTGGCAGGTGCTTTGGGTGCGTTGGCCGGAGCTTTTGGGTTAGGGGCAATAGGAAGTGGTATTGGAAGTGGGGTTTCTGACGAAGACACGGCAGAGAACCGGGACGAAATCAGAGCAAAGTATTATTCCTCAGAGGGTAACGTCTTCACACAGGAAGCCGTAACGCAGATCGGTGAAGGAAACAAAACGGAGGCCGTACTGCCAGCGACCAAGCCGGAACGTATGAAAGATTTGGCCGATCAGGTCAAAGATCGTTCAGATATTCCTGAAGCCTCACGAGAAGCCTTCAGTGCTATGTCCGACGCGCTTGGTACGGCGCAGAAAGCCTCACAGGCCAACATGTCGAAGATTCCTGAGGTAAAACCAGAACCGAACAAGTCTGAAATACCAAAACCAGAGAAGACCGAGAAGGAAGAAAAAGCATACCAGATTATCAGTGAGTTGGTTAGCTGGGCGGCCAGCAAGAAGAACCTGAACTATGAGCTACATGGAGTAAAAGATCCTTACACAGGAAAGAAATGGGAAGGGTTTGTCTGCAATGAGCTGGTCTGGTACGGTCTGGATGCCATAGGTTATGGAAAGCTCGCCAAGCGATTCATGTATCCTATCTCCACGATTGTGTACGGCTATCCTGAAAATCCAAAAGAGTATCCATGGCCCGGCCTGATACACGATCCCGATTGGGTCAGTGTTCCTCAGGATCAGGTCAAACCGGGTATGTTTGTTTTTACAGGTAATCCGGGAACGTTCGTGGGAAACAAATCCTCTGATAAGCGGCCTACGCATGTCGGCATCGCGTCATCCAGTGATCATTACTGGAACGCCGCAGGTTCTGCCTCGATTTATTCCAAAAAGAACCCGGCTGGCTTCCTCAGAACCCGAACCAGCAACATCGGTGTCCAGAACACGGCATGGAAACCGAACCGATTCAAGCTCGCTGGGTATTTCAAATCTATGTTTGGGAACTACACGGATTCCGTCAATGTACCTATATCGGAACCGCCGGATTTTACGGAAACCATGGGTGATGCAGAAGCTAGTGCTCCAGCTCCAACCAAACCCGTTACCAGTCTGGCTCAGTCAGAGGCTACGGCGTCCATGAACACTGGAGGTGTTTCTGGCAGAAAACCGAGTAACTTCAGCGAAGTACTTCGTGAACTGGATGAAACCTACAAGTACTTCATGGACAAACCTCACCATGACATGAAGCTGAAGCAGGACTTGATTCTTGGAATCCTTGGTGCAAAGCGTGGAGACGTGTTGAACCCGATAGAGCTGGAACGGCTCTCAAGAAATGTCATGGCAGAGTCTCAAGAAGTTCAGGTGGACGGGATGCCATTACAGTTCGCGACGATGAGGGAAGGATTCGAGAATTACATCAGACAGCTTGAAGAGAAGTACTCTGTATTAGGCAGTATGGATGCGCAGATGCAGTTGAAGTATCTGACCAGCATCGGAGAGTTCTCAGACAAGCAGTCCGAGGCTATCTCGATGCAGAAGTCTATGAAGGAATTGTCTGAACAGATTCGGGAACTGTCCAATCAAGTCAAGTCCATGAATCGAGACAGGGAAGTGGACAGGTTGAGGAGTTCCTCCATGCCTATGCAGTCCAGAATCTTTGCATGATAAAATGGCCTCATCATAGAGGCCATTTTTATTACACGTTGACGAAACGCCACTCATCCAAGTCAATTCCGCAGATTTCAAAGGCTTTGTGGAATATCTCGTCATCGTCATACAGACAGAACTCCTCAAAGGTATTGGCATGGATGTACATCTCGACTTCTTTGGTTTTGGCGCAGTTCCATTGTGCCGGGCCTTGATCATTCCACAAGGTGTAAATTTCATGTATGCCGCCTGATTCTGCAATGCTTTTGGTTGCTTTAACCGGCTGGCCGTTTTTGATGGTAACGTATAAGTGCTTGAGCATGGCCCATTTCTTCACAATGCCGTGTCTGGGAATCGAACCCAAAGTCTGCATCACACCATCGTATCTTTAGCTATGACTATTTCGACTGGAACAGTGCGCTAACAATAGTCTGCGTCACTAAATGGTTGTACCGATGGATCTTGACCCGTTACTGCCACTGAACTTTCACGGCGTATTTCAAACATCCTCACAGAAGTGCCTAGGAGGCTCTCTGTGCGACATTTGTAATCACCCCTATATCCATAGGGATAGGTGTCAAATCGTTCTCATAGGGCCTGTTTTGGTTCCACTAGAGGGACGTTTGGCTGGGGATGGAAGTTGTCTGTTAAATCCTCCATGTCCTCACAAATAAGATCTGTCCATAAACCGAATTCTTCGGAACTAAGGTTTGAAGGGTACACTTCGCGGCATTTCCACTTTCGTTCTAAGGCTCTAGTATCCGAATTGTACTGGTACAATGTGGCGGAGACTTTCAGACGTGAAAAGATAGTGTCAGGACTAAAGTGTGTCCTAAACCACTGTTCAATCTCCTGTCGAGACGGATCATCACGTTTGGCTGGAAAGTGGCATTCTAGTTTGTAGTCTCCGATTTTCTCCATGTGAGGGACTGAGAAGTAGTCGTAAGGTTTTGGAACATATCCTTCCGGTATTCCTTTGCTAAGATCTCTACCAAACTGCTTGTCAGGGAAAAGACCTACCGTATAGGGTGAAGATTTCAATGTAGGGATAGTCACATGACTCACCGGAAGTCGTACTGTCCTCTCTGTCGGAGACACGTCTTTTGGAAGTGTCAATTCCACTTCATAGTAGAATGGATTCATTCCTCACCTCCCTCCTCAAGTTTATTGCGGACATTCCTAGCGACTATCCAGATTTGGGCGACGATGTTGTCCATCCCGTAGAGAGCGTCAAAAGAGCTTTGTCTGGCATTATAGCGAATGAGCTGATCTTGCAGACTCGTGGCGAAGTGCATGATCTGATCAAGCGCGGCGATGTCTTTTTTCTTCTTTTCGAGGTCTTTGTCGGTAGTGTTCATGGTTATACTCTCCTAAAAGGGTTCCGTCATTGGAACGATGGGAGTATAACACACAATCGAAACCATCATGGGTTCAGCACCACAGATAAGTTTCTTTGTGCTGTGCTGAGGTCTTTTGCAGTAATCCATTTCTGTTTGAGAGTCTGAGATGTCTGATAATAAAAAACCCACCATGTCTGTTGCCGAGCAGATGGCCCGTGAAATCAAGCAAAGTCCTTTGTCTGTGTACATAGGACGCATCGTTAATCTCCCGGACGGGTACAGAGAGAACGGGATGATTTATGTGGACATCAACACGCTGGACGGGGACATCAAGTCTCCAAAGACCAAAAAAGACTCCAGTAATGATTGGAATGACAAGATGAACCTTGAGATGGAAGGGTTCGGGTATCGAAAAGCAGTTCTGTCCAGAACCCTTTTGTCTGCGGTCAATTTATGGGAGAATCCTCCGACGAACTACTACAAGGGTAGCCTGACAGGAATGGGGTCGATAACGATTTCGAACTACATGTTTGACCCTCTCACAATGACATGGATATCGACAGTGTCTGCGGCGTTAAATGCCATAGGCGTTGTGAACATTCCTCCAATCTTTGTCTCTTTATCTGAGACTGGAGTACCAGTTCCTCAGACCAATGTGGATGTCGGCCAGATCGTTGAGGATTCTTTCTCGAATGCCATCAATTCCATGACCGATCTGATGTCGCCCGGCGGTCAGGACTCTGTATTGCCAACGATTGATGTTCCAGACCTTTTATCAGGAATTAAAGATTCCATAGGTGGGATGCTTGAGAAGTCTCTGTCTTCTGTCTTGGGTTCTGGACTTGGAATGGAAGGTTTGTCTGGATCCGGCAATGGGGTAGGCGCAATGTTGTCCATGCTCACCAGCCAGACTTCAAGTATCGCTGAGCTTCTTCCGTCTCTCAAGGACATGTATGGGTATCAGGAACTTCTGAACAAACGGGACGTTCTGAAAGAAGCCCTTACACAGAAGGAAGGAGAAATCGTAAAAAAGATCGAGTCCTTGGAAGCCTCAGCGAAAGACCAGCTTGCCGCCTTGAAAGGTCAGGTCACTGGGGCCGTAAGCCAGCAGGTGCAAGATCAAGTCGGAGATTATGAAGGTCATTATGGGTATCGTGTCTCCCATAACGCAGAAGCTCGCGAACATTTACAACGAGGCCATTGAGAAGATACGTTCACAGATCAAGTCGGTCATCGACAAGCATCTTGCACCACCCCTGAGAAAGGTTAAGAAAAAGCTGGTTCGAATCGTAGCTGAAATCCTTATGCCTGTGATTCAGAAACTGCCCGGCCCTGCACGTCTTGCCGCTAGTCTTGCCATCAAGCCTGTTCTCTCCAAACTCATCGACAAATTGGTTGGATTCATTACGGATAAGGTAAAAGAGAAGATTCGTTCCTTGTTTGACAAAGGGAAGGACAAGTTAGTTGAGATGTTGATATCCGAGTTGTCCGGAATGTTCCCTAACGTCATGGAAGCCTTCAAGGGAGACTTTTCGCTTCGTTCTCTCTCGAAGATGGACTGGTTGATGAGTACGGATGTCGGAGAGCAGATAAAGGCATTGCCGGATACTGTGAAAGACATGATTTCAGACCTCGACACGTTCCACAGTGAGGTGAACGATCTGATGATTCCGTCAAACTCGTTGCAGGAAGAGTGTCAGAGTATGCTCAGCGAGTTGTTGACGAGTTTTTATCTCGGCATGTCGGCATACACTGAAGACAAGAATGGACGCGTAGTAGCCACCAATGGCTACTACGACCCTGTTCGTGGCTATGCATACACAAGCAGTGATGGAACTGGTAAATGGACAGGACTGTTCGCCAATACCAAATCTAGGTTCGGATCCCTGCCGAACTACGCGGTATTGTACAATATGCAGAACTGGACTCGGTACAACATGAAATCTCTCGTGGACAAGTTCATGGGGCATCTTTCGGTGCCGTTACTAAAACTGAAAGCCTACGGTGAATCCTTGATGACGAGTCCGGATACGCCAAGTAATGCTGTGACGAAAACGCTGGAGAAGTTACAGGAAACCCTGATGCTTTCAACATCTCAGAGAGACGTTGTGGAAGGTGAGATTGTCAAGGTTCTCGAATCGACAGTAAAAGGAACCGTCAGCATCGGCCAGCGCGTGGATAAAAATACTTTCACCTTCCTGTGTGACCTTCTGGGTATCACTTCGGATATTCTATGGGATACCAACGGTCAGCCATACATTACAAACAGCAATTCCATGTTCCCGTCGGTTGTGTCTAAAGGATTTGAAAATGTCTCAGAAAATCCACACATGGGTTCTACTGGACTTACCTCAATGGTACAGATCACATGGTCGGACGGTTCCATTTCAAAGTATCCTTTGGAGTATTGGACATACTGCTCGGCACTGATTCGTTATGCCATCAGTGACCTATTGACAAGTGTTTATGAGCTGGTCAATGGTGGGCCGAGGTACAGTCAGTTGGAGTACGGAAAATTCAACCCTCTTCAGCTTACTGCACAAGACGGTACAGCGTTCCACACGTATTTAGCTGGAACTTCTGATGATGCCAACATGAAGCGGAGGAAAGCGTCTGCTTACGTGTTTTCGGATCCTCAGACTGGGATGATGCTGGAAATATGCGTGGCCACCTACCTGAATGTCTTGGACTATAATCAGTACAAGTCAAAGAAAAAGACCTACATGGAAGTCAGAAACAGTGGTTCCTTCACAATGCAGTTCCTACCCTTCAACCTGATAAATGCAGAATACTTCACGTATCTGGTGAACAGCGGAAAGCTGGATGCTACGAAGGATTATTATACGGTCAACAAATCACAGGCCAAAGTTCTTACAGGGTGGGGCATGTACCGTTATAACGTTACTGGAGAAGACCACCTTCGCGTCGTGGAAATCGAGCTTGAAGATACCCCGGCTGACGGGCAGACATGGAAGTACGCTTCGACAAACGGATTGAAATTCTCGATGAAACGAGCCGATGGAACCGTGAAGGTGTTTACAAGGGATGAACTTGAGAGCTTTAATATCCTTCCGTCAGAGGGTATCGACTTTTCAAAATGCAACGGATACTTCATGGCAAAGGATTTGAGGTATCTGTGTGCTGTTCCTATTCCGGCAACAGGCAACACGATTTATTACGACGCGGTGTTACCGACCTCCAAAGACAAGAACGGAAACGCTGACGGGGTGTTTTATTGGAACACCTACTTGGAAGCTGAGACCGATGATGATGGGGATGTGATTCTGAATGAAGACGGTACCGCAGTGTTGCGTGAAGTATCTGAGCCTGTGTTTGTCGAACTCAATTCCATCATCCCTTATGCCGGTTCGGTCGTGTGGAAGGACTCGGATAACGACGCCGAGGTAGACATGTCGGACTTCTGTTTTGTTCAGCGTGCGGAGTGGGAAGGAGCCTCTCATTTTTGTGATGTCATGCTGATGAAGGAAGACGGGGGTTACAAGCTGGCCGGAAACGTCCAAAAAATCGACACCTCATACAGCAAGAAGACAACCATTCATCGGAGTGCCTGTAAAGAGCTGGTATCCTACACATCGTACCAGAAAGGTGCAGACGCGCTTATCAACGGGTCGGTTCGTGCAGACCGCTACCCAGTACGAATGTCTGTTCGGGAGAAGGTAGACATTGTGTGGGAAGGAAAGACAGAGAAGTATCATTCTTTGCAGGAGATCGTCAGCGAGTCCGAGAAGGTCGTGAAATCTACCATGGACAAGTGCAAGGATGCTATGCACAAAGCCTTTGACGCAGTAGACTGGGTTACGGTCAATCTCGAAGAACCGTTGCGTAGCGATACGGTTCAGAAGACCATGGACAGACTTGTTTCCTACATGGAAGACACGGTGTCTGATGTTTCGGAGTATGCAGAAGCGTTCAGCGATACCCTGAAGAACGTCATGTCCAAGATGGGAGATGCCGCAAGCAAGGTGGTGGATTTGGAGAAATTGCTGAACCGAGTGAAAGACATGCTTGGCGGCCTGTCCGCTGTTTCTGATGTGATGGGAACTCTCTCTTCTCTTGGAGATGCGGCCAACAAGATCAACGACACCTTTGACTCTTTGGCTGGCGGACTCGATGCTTCCTTAGTTTCGGCTCTGTCTTCTGCAATAGGGCCTTCCATGTCTTTGTCAACGTCCATGGGAGAGTATGACGTGTCGCTTACGGAGAAGCCTCATAGCCAGATGCCTTGGAGGTATGATCTGGATTCCGACACGTTCCTGAAGGTAGGGGACATTGTACTCCTACTGGCCATCGGGAATTCCACGGACAAACTTTACGTGGTAGATGTCCCGGCGAACACCTTATAAAATCATGGTGTTCGCAAAGCCCAAAAAACATAAAGGTTGCATGAACTCCAGCATTCATGCAACCTTTTGTAGGTGTTTACCATTAAAATTTAATGGCCTCGTCAAGATCGTTTACCAGTCTAAAGATTTTGTCCCAATCCAGTTCATCCTCCGTGTCAGTCCCATACAATCTCTCTAGCATGGAAAACACGTCACCCGTCCTTTTTGTACGCAGGAAGCATGGATTCGTTTCTCAAAGTTTTCTCACTTCTCTCGTGTCTCACGCGTCTAAGCATAACAGCCTCCAAGTAAATCGCCGAAATTGGCGTTATTGGTTTGCTTGCACAGTCTTGGTGACATGTTTTGGGAAAAACTTTGGTATAGGGTTGGAAGTCAGTTTTCTCTCGACCTCTTTATTCCATCCAACTTGCAGACTACGTTCGTATCCAGTAAGGTATTCAGACTTCGACGGGTATCCATAGGGCTGGATCTTGTGCATCAGATTGTGCAGGGCCAAGCACACCTTTTCGATTTCTCCGGGTTCACATCTCCATTCCTCAACCGGGAACACACCTCCATCTACCAAAGAGAATCGAAGGTCCCAGTCGTATTCTCCATCATCCTTATGTTTGGAACATCGTGTAACATGAACATGAGGGGGGGCATCGTTCTTTCCGTTTGAGATGCATACGTAGACGGAGTAGTTGTAATCGCCCTGAATATCGAGATAGCCTACCACGGCCCTTCCGCATCCCGCTCCGATTTCACAGAACTGATATGACTTTTCAATGGTGGAGTTGTAGGTGTTTTCGAAGTCTGCGAAAACTTTGAAAATCTCTGTACGATTTCTGCAAATCAAATCGTAGGAACGACAAACCATCTGTATTACAGAGGCCCATAACGGCTGGTCACTGCTTCTTAGATTCTGATTCAGAGTCATCTCGTCTTGAACCGTAAAGAACCCCTTGTCATTTCCCATCTTCCGAATGAACTCAGCGATTTTTCTTGTGTTCTCCGCGTCATTTTGGTGAGCGTAGATGCACATCAGAATGATTCTGAAAAGCCATTCAGTAGCCCGGTTGATGGGTGGATGTAATGGAAGATATCCAAACAGCTCTATGTACAGACGATAAAAGTCCAAGAGCATACGGACACCCTCCGGCGTGGGTTGAAAGTTTCCGTTTTTCTCGTTCTTGTAGATCCGAGGGTAGATGCCTGACAGCAAAGTCTTCAGGCGTTCCTTCTCATACACATGCACCGTTTTCTGACTTGTGTCGATTCCAAACTCTTCACAGACTCTGTCAGACAGCTTGATGTCCTGACTGTACTCATTGTAAATCGGAAGAGGGGCGAACGGCACATCTCCACACATGAAGTAGGTTTTTTCGCCAAGAACGACACCTCTGATACGGCCAATGGTGAAGGCTTCCTGCTTGCTTCTTGTCCTCTTTTTCACGTCTTCACCTGTCGAGTTCTTTGGACGTACAAATACAGAGGGAGCTTCTTTGTTTTCAGTACCCATATTCATTCTCCTTATGGGCTTGCATTCGCATTTCTGTCGGCACCCTGTGTGCGCATAGATGCGTCTGCGGTCAACACGTTCCAGTGTAGTCTACTTGGTTTTTTCTGTCCACAAATCTTTGAGTACGGTAAGTTTTTCAAACAACTTATCTGACTTGTACACGTCATCGTACAGATTCGACAGGGATTTAAGATTCTGGGTAATGACGCCTGAGCATGGGATGGAGCACTTGTATAACCATTCTTGCCGAGACCTTAAACTGTAATGACCCACAAATGCCTGATCATCAGGAAGGCGCGTCGGGATACAGCTTTGGAGGCTTTTCTCCCCATTGACGAAGTATGCCATCACATCAGTACCCTCGAAGAAAGTAGGGTTATGCCCCTGATTGTACGTATGCCCGTTGTATATGTTGTACACCCAGTTCCCGCATGACGTGTCCACGAAGCATTTGATCCATCCTTCCATCCTTCTTGCTCTGTACGGTGTGGCCCGATTGAACGCTCTACGGTTATGAAACAGGTTTGTCTCCACCAGTGCAGGAGTGCTGTCATCGCGGCTTTCCACAGGATGTTCGGCAATCATGTTTATCCACATGACCGCGATCTTTTTGCAGGTAGGGTAGGTCTCTTCCATATACGTCAGGAACTTGTTTACCGAATGGTCAAACTGTTCTCCGATGTAAAGGAACTCGTCGTCATCCAGAGGTATTGTCCATTTGGCTCTTGATCGCTGATTGGAATGGTGGGTATTGATTTTGTACCTCTCAGGGAATCCGTCCACGCGATAGTACTCCACCAGATCTCCATACTGATCGCACACAGACTTTATGTCCACAAAGCTCTCGTTGTCGTAAATGACAATGTGATCGAACGGGACGACCTTGGTGTACCATGTCATCCAGTCTTTGAAGTCTTGCAAACGGCGTGTCTTTGTGACGCAATACACTTCTGAAAGGTAAGGCTTGTCCATGATACTACCCAATACAGATGGCTAGGAAGGGTCTTCCGGCAACGGCACTTGAAAGCACAATGAATTTGTTTTTGGTTTTGTAGGTGATACTTGTCGTTGGGATGGCGGTGGCACTACCCCTATCCCTCCATATAATTAGCTCAAGGGTTCCCCCATCAATTTCGTTAGGGACTGCAACGTCGTTGGTATTGCAGTACAAAAACGCAGGGCACCCTACGGGGAAGGTGATATAGCGTATATAGCGTCCACCGACTTCAGTGATTGCAGGAGGAGTTTTGAACTGAAGACCTTCGACGTTGGCTGTGGAGAGAAAGGACTTCCACCTGTGTTCGTCGTCACCAAGTAGGCTGAACGTGCTGTGTTTGGGAAGCATTCTACCAATGACGTAGATTTCCCCTAAGGGGTTGGTAGAATAAGAGTCTCCTCCCAATCTCGTTACAGACGCCATACCTATTGTGTTCTCAGAAATACGAACGGAACCTATTACCCCGGAAGAAGTCACTTTCATTGTGTCCGTCACAAGGTAGTTGGTGACTTCTGTATTCCCTTCCAGACGAACTTTCTCCGGAGTAATGACGACATTCATTGTATTCTGGGCATTGTGTGCGGACAAGGTGAGCTTTGCGGCCTCGGTTCCCTGAGTGTTGGTACTGCCTTCCAGCTTTATCTCGGAACGCTCTACGACATCACTAGAGATCGCACTGGATACCTTATAAAACACTGCGTCCGGGGCCTTGTTCTCGTCTACCCATCTCCCATCATCACCGATGGGGTACTTCACGGCAACCGACGGGTTCCTTGAAAAGTTTTTCAAATTGGCCTGTCTACCCAAATACACATCCGACCCAATGAATCCGTAAGGATGGTCAATGCTTCCGATGTTCGTGTAGACATCATGCGTTTTCGGCTCTATGTAGTCGGCCAGTAATTTCCTAGTAGATACTTCTTCAAAAGTGCCGCTGTTGGCCTGAAGCGTGGTACAAGTCACGGTGTTAAGAGAGGCTCCTTCCTGAAGCTGTGCAAGGCTGGATGCAAGGTTGTCAACGTTGCTCTGCACCAAGGCAATACTCTGGCCCAAGTCCGTTGCAAGAGCAGACAGGTCTTCCGCAGTAACCCCATAAATGGCCCCGTGACCAAAATCCAAAGCTCCATTTTCTGAATTGTCTACCTCAAAGGCAAAACAGACGGTTGTGTAGTTTTGGACGCTGATTGCGTCAATGGTGTTACAGACGGCAAAGACAACATTACCGCCATTGTGCATACAGTGAAGTGTGAAAGTCCTGATCGGTTCTGGACAAGGTTCGTAGCGAACAATGATACGAATACGATTCCCTACGGTTGAAATGTTCGTAACCCGGCCAGTACCCTCAGTCATTAGAGAAACGTCTATGTTTGGATTTTCCTGTGACAGGGTGATAGGGCTGTGGCTGGCACCCCCGCCTGTGAAGGTAATCCCGCGAAAGACGAATCTGCCAGACACGGAATCGAAACCCCATGCTGAGGCGAGAACATTCTTACCGACACTGGTAAGGCTTATCGAGGCTGTGATATATTCAGGCATAATCTCTCACTCTTTAGGATTAGGGGATGGTAAGGGTCTCTTCATATTCCTTGCTGTATGCGTCGTTATTCCTCATGGAGACGTTCACAACATTTGTTCTTGAAGGCTCTATGTTCACAGTAATGGACGTTTCGTACTCCCTGCTGTACGTGTCGTTGTCTTGTACAGTAACATTGACCGGATTGTTTGAAGTGACTGGCAGTTCATCAATCTCACCCAAGTTTACATGCAAGGGAGAAGGCATAATGTCGGCAACATTTTCAAGTTCCGTATCAGAAGAATACCCGGCCAGCACTCTCATTGATAGAGGCCATAGGGTTTCGATGCTTTCAGAACCAAAGGAACCTAAGTCCGTGTATGTCCCTTCATTAGTAGTTACGGTCGCATTCGGTATAGGCGTGACCTCAAAGGCGAATGTTTCCGTATCCTCAAAAATGGATACCCCGTAATGAAGGATGTCAAATTCCTGACGCTCTGCAATAATCAAGTCTTTGTGGTACTGCATGGAATCCGTGATAATGAGGCCGTCATCACGTTTGTTCATCAGGAAAGCATGATCTCGATGATGAGCTTCATTGTATCGAGTTTCGCCAGCATGATTCAGAAGTTCTGTCCAAGACCGGTTCATGGGCTGGGTTCTGACATCTCTTTCACGGAACAAGTCTCCGAACGTTTTGTCTCGGATTGCCAACCCTCCGAACGACCAGCCCATGTCATGCTGGGGCATGATTCCTTTTATGTTGTCCAGCGCGTAACGTTCAAATACGTGACCGTCGTCAATCAAGTCACACTTGTTTTCCGTCTCATCTGGGAAGTCCGAAATGTACACACGACCGTCGTCGATAAGGGAATCTCCCTCGAAGATTTCTTGCGAGTCGAAACCATAAAATTCCGTGACACAAGCAAAGCAGTATCCGGCAGGAAGCATCTTCGTCACAAGAGCATTGCCTGACAGTGGGTATTTCGGGTTGTACACCATGTAGAAGTACCCATCTTTTCCGAACAAATGTGGAGCCTGATAGTCTCGATAGACTTTGAGTGAGGTGTAGTAATCCACATCATCTACGGTTCGGTACAAGGCTTCAAGCTGACCCCCGGTTCGTGCAAGTGTCTGGACTGACCCTGTGGTAGAACGATTCCGTATGAGGCGGCGATAAATTTTGTAGAACAGGGCCGTGGGTTGCCAAGACTCCTCAAGGATACCTACCTCAAGACCGAGCATAGACAGCTTGGCCCGTATAAGCTCTTTATCCAGTGTGTACAGATTGAGGTAGTCCCCAAGCTCCATCGCATGATCTTTTATGGACAGTCGGAATTCCTCAATCAGGTATTCGATGATTGGCAGGTGTTCTGCCAGATATGGAGTCATGGCTCTCATGGAAATCTCTCCCTACCTGATGAAGTCCTAGACTGAGTAAGACCACACAACAACTTTTTGACAGAAAGGAATCAGGAAGTGTGTTTCTTCGTATTCTGCCCAGTGCTCTTGGTCGTCATACTCATCAATGTCTGGAGAATCGTATCCGGCATTCCACGTCAGTATCGCCTCCTGATAAGACCCGAAATTCGACACCTGTTTCGGCATGTGGTTTCCCATGGTGTAGTTGTAGTCAGGTGACAGCGTGGCAATGAAATCGTTTAGTCCGTTATGCTTCATGGATGGCTTTTCCATCTCAACGATAGACTGGAATTGTGAGCTGGTGTATCTGAAGGTAAACACCCGAACTGTGTCCACGTACTGGCTTGCACTATGAACCGTGTGCATAGTCACGGAATCTGAAGGGCCGCGAATTTCGTCCGTTCCGTTATATTTGTTCAGAATTGCCTGTTCGACAAGAAGTTCAATCTCATCCTCAGATACCGATGAGAGGTCTGCCATGACCACGACAAGGACACCGTACCGATAATACCCAAAAGGAACCATCCATATCATGTCAGAGCGGGACGAACGTTTCACCAAATCTTGTCTGGCCAGTTCCCGGGCTTCGTAGGGCAGTTCACACACGACATAGATACTACGTTCCCACAGGCCGAACATCCCAGTACCGTAATCCACCGAGTCATACTCATCCTGTTTGTCGTAAACGAGGATTCTTCCACCGTAACGGTATGACAGGTAAAGACGGTAATCCTGTTTTGTCAGGAGGGCTGTGAAGTCTCTGGTAAACACCGGGTAATTTCGGCGAACAGAGTCTGCACTTTCATATCCAGTATATCCCTTGAGTTCGTCTGATGCCTGAATGTCTAACAGTTCAGAGTTGACGGCAGATGATGTGATCTCAAGAGGAAGAGCCTTGTTTATCTCGCTGACAGCAATGTACTTGAACACAAAGGATACACGTGTAGAGGACAGGATGTTTCGGTAATTGATTGGGAACTCGATGTACAGGCGCGTCGCCCCTGAAACAAAGGACGGAACAAGGCTGTAAATGTTCCCACGCATACCTTCCGTAACGACATCCTTCACTGGAGTCCACACAGAGGTTCCGCTTTCCGGGGTAGTTACAGAAAGCTCAAACAGGTCTCCGTCGATGTAAGGCTCTGGAAGCTCTATACGCGAGTATGCATCAATGTCTGAGTAATTGAAGCTCACGGTTTTGAAGTCTCCTGCGACAAGGTCAACACATTGGTCTGAAACAACATGATTGCCATGATAGGAAACCACCTTCGTGAACTCCTGAACTGCGAACAGGCCAGAGGAAACCCCTTCAACAGAGAACCTTGAGAATCTTGGAACACTTACAGGCACAGGAGCAGGAACCTTGGTTTCATCCACTTCACCGTCTTCGGTCAGGACGGGTTTCGGTTGAATGTAGACACGGATACGTGCCCCCTTTGGTAGTACCATTGAATATCCTTCACGAAGAGCATACGAGTAAATGCTTGATTGAAGCATGGCCGTGGACATGTCACACTCACGTCTCCACGAGTCTATGTAATAATGCAGTTCGTCTGCGGCGATGGCTATGGATTCGATGACTGCGATCATTGGGTCTGCAATGTTGGCAGGGTTCCAGTCCCTAGGGGCGCGTTCCCGAACCATGTCAATCAGTTCACGACGGATTGTTGTGTAATCTCTTCCTTGTAACCGTGATGCCATGTCCGTCTCCTTAAAAATTAAAACACACGTCCTTCCGTCTCGTTGTCGAGCCAGTTGAAAAACTCATCCTTGTCAGAATCGTATAACACATCTTCCAGCTCGTCCAGACCTACCTTCTTGTAACCATCCACGATGGACTTGATGGTTACACCGCTTTCAGGCCCCATATTTTCGGTATATAACCCAAGGAACCCGTCGTCTAAGAACTGCAATACTTGAGCAAGCAGGCATTTATCCACACGAAGGCGACACTGGCTCAAGTAGGTTTCCATGTCATCAACGGATCGGTATTTCTTGGTGTACAGCTTGTCTATAACGGTACGGAGAAGTTCCAAGGCTTCATAGGTAGGTGTTGAATTCAGCAGGGCTTTACCAACTTTTTCAGAACAACGTACTCCCATGGTTCCATTGATACCTAAGATGGAGTCAGGATTTTTCTGCATATTTTCTTGGAAATCCATCTGGGTTTGTTCTTCGAATTCCTTTTTGTAACGAACGAGTTGAAGTTTTCCGTCAAGAATGGCTTTTGCCAAAGTCTGACATCGTGGACTTCGTATATCTATCTTCAAATCCTTGGTTGGTTTCAGATCAGCTTTTGCCTGTCCATCAGCGAACTGAAACTCGTACTCATACTGAAACATGGAGCGCAGGGGCTTTCGTTTTGCATCGGTTGTGAACCTGATATTGACTACCTTGCCGTCTTCAATCGAAACATACAGATACCCATCCGCTTTTTTGTAGGCAAGACGTGTGGCATCGTCAGGAGCACCATACTGGGTGATATGAAAACCTTCGACATTTTCCGGAGAAGAATTGACCATTTCGGCGGCCTCGAAGAACTTCGGCCCGTGACCGAACGAACCACTTCCCAACTTCGCATCCAGCGTGACTTTGGACTGCTTGAATTCGCACAGAACCTCATACTGATACTCGTGACACATTTCGTGAACGAGAACCCCCTCCATCGTGTATCGGTCTTTCCAGTTTGCGTTCGTCAGAAAGATTCCCTCACTCTTCACACGCAGTTCGTTGTGCAGTCTTGTATCGAGCAGATTCCGGATTTCCCAACTGCGCAACCCTTTCTCCTCAGCTTCCTGCATGACGGAATCACGAATTTGTTTTGAGTTCGCCAGTTGTGCCGAGTACCACCCGTAACGTTTGGTGGAACGCCCCTGAAACTTCACAGGGATTTTTGTGAGCTTCCCGCCAAAGAATCTTCTGTTGTACTCATCGAACTTTTTATTGAGGTATTCCTCAGTTCTCCATACAGAGTACTCGGTATCACCCACACCATCATACGTAGGGGAAGTTTTGTCTTCCACAGTAAGATTCTTCAGTCGTCTTATAATAGTCATGGTACCCTCTCAGTTTTATTGAACACTTCCGTCTTTGTAGCCCAAGGAAACCTGCATACGTTCTCCGTCCACCATCAGGTAGAACTTGAAGGCTACCTGCCGGAGCTTTATGTTCACATCGTATTCCGTGGTCAGAACTGTGATACCTTCCACCTGATTGACACAGTTGCGAATCTCCGCATGAACCTCTCTGATCAAGGTTTGGTTGAGCGGTGCATATTGGTATTTATGCAGATTACTTCCGAAGTCTGGGTAGTACGCACGTGTGCCTTTTGGTGTGTTGAGGATGAAGGTCAGATACTCACGGACAGCATCAGATCCGGAATCATAGGTGAAATTTCTGATGCTGTATTTCTCTGAAAATGAACGTAACATAAGCACTCCAACAAAGAAAAACTCAATGAGTTTCGATAGACTTCCGTGTCTTACAGGGGGACTTGCCGTCTATCGAAACCAAGTGGATTTTCTGATTCTTGCAGGGATTTGTCATGGCGTATTCATCGAGTAATTACAGGGTTTCAAAAATCGACACCAACAGTGCTCTATACCAGTCTGTGTATGCGGAAGGGAAAGATTCAGGAATTGACCATATTCTCGACACATCCGTTTCTTACACGGCTCGTTCGAAGACAAAAGAGATCTACAACAACCTCATCAAGGATTACGAATTTCCATCGTCCTCGTTTGAAGAGTGGAGACAGTCTGTGAGTGACTTTGTGTCCGATCTCGTAATCGCCATTCGAGACGGGTATGAGGGTAATCCCGGTACTGGGGAAACTCCTGTTCTCACGGGACTGTTCGAGAAAGTGTTGGCCCAACTTTCTCCGGGATTCAAGCAGAACGCTACTGTGTCGAGAAAGTCTGATTTCGACGACACCACGATTCGTGAGTTGATGGAGTACTACGCTCCGTCTGGGGATGCAGAGGCACAAATGGACTCTGTGCTGGCCAGCGAACTTGTGAGCGGAATGTGTAATGTTACCAACGCCACAGGAAAGGTCACGCCACGTAGCTCGTCTTATGCAGTAACAGACCGTATAGAGAAGGTGAGCGACCGTGCCGAAACCGTAGGGATCTCTGTGAAGACCTCAACTTCCCCAACCACGTATGTGTGTATTGCGGATGAAGTATATGATGCGTCTGGTGCCGTGGATGAGGAGAAGTCAGAAGAGCTTTCGGAGACTCGAACAGCTTATGAACAATTACAGGAAACCCTAACGTCCAATGCGGAGCTTTACACCTCGTGGGGCGCGGAACAAACCTTCGAGGACTCCAGTCAAGGAACCAAGAATGTTCTTCAATCTACCTTTCCGTACACCCCTTCGGATACCGCAGACCCAAACCGTCTCCTAGATGTGGGTGACGGAACGTATGTGAAATCCGGCGACCTCGTGAATTCTGAAGAAACGGCGGATGCCAAAGCCGTGAAGGAAAAGATTGACGATGTCTTGTGCCATGATGATCGTGTAGGCATAAACACGCTGAACGTTGATAAAGTCCTTGACTGGATTATTCCTGAGTCTCGTTACAACGAATTGAAGCAAGAGCTTACGGAGATTCTTCAAAAGTCGTGGAAACTTCAAAAGGAATCCAAGATTCAAGTTCCCTCGAATTATGAACATCACCCGTCTGACCCAGTCACTGTAACAGCAAACGCTCAGTGGTATGAGTACGGCATGAAGATCGTGGAGATACCCCCGGTCGGTGTGGACATGGGTTCGTTTGGTGATGTGGAAGAAATAATCATCAAGTCACGCATCGATCAGGTGGGGACTCTGGCCAGCAACGCCGAAATTTCAAACCCGGTTCCTCCAGCAGGACAGAACGCGATTGGGTTTTACTACACCAAGCATAATGCCCGTTCTCTGAGCTTCAGCTTTGACATGTACCAACAGGAGTACCCTGATGAGCCTCTGGCCTCCCTTGCAAATCGTCTGCAATCCCTGTCCAGACCTTACCAGTATCAGGACTTGCACGTGGAACCTAGGAAGTGCCGCATCCATCTTCCGGGTATGACCTTTGAAGGGTACATTTCAACCGTATCGTGTTCCTTTAAGGGAGACCTGTACACCTCATGGAACGACGGGGTACCTCAGCCGGAGACAGGATCCATTCAGAACAACACACAGGAACAGTATTCGTATGGTTCCATGTCCGTATCTCTGAACTTTCTGATTGACGAACAGATACCCCTGAAGCAGGTAAAATCCGACGAGCGGTTCTCGATTCCTGAAGCCGCGACGCCAGAAGAACCAGAAATGAGTTCTCAAGCGTTACTGAAGGAAATCTATGAAAACATGCCTGTGCAGTTGGACTTTGACACCATGCAGAGGCTGTTTGAGGACACATCGAGATTCACTCTTGGAGATTTCCTGAATATCCGTCAGTGGTTCAAGGATATCAGGAAGTACATGATTGATCTGAACATCAAGGACTGGTTTAAGAATAACAGTCTTGCCAGAGAGGCGGTTGGGTATGATGATCAGAAAAAAGAAGTCTTCCTGAAATGGCAGGAGAACACAGGAGGGTTTATTCCTCTGGCGATGGTGGCGTGGGAAATCATCGACACCATCATGCAGGGCGACGATTCTAAGATGCTTGGAGAAAATACCTACACACAGGTCTGCAACCGAACCGGGACGCTTGGTCAGATGCTGGCCGGAGATCCTGACAAAGGTCTCCTACCTCTTCTTGAGAACTTCATCGACCTGAAAGATGACTCGACGTGGAGTGAGGAAAATCTTGGTGGGTACATCAAGACATTTTTTATTGGTGCGGCTGTCGTTGTCGTCTTAACTGCCGCTACGATTTTTTCAGGAGGGTTGGCCGCAGGGGCTTTGGCAGTTGCTGTTGGTGGGGCATCCTTCGTCGCTGGAACTGCTGTAACGGTCGCCATCAAAACGATCCTTGTTGATGCCGTGATATGGGCGGGCCAGAAGGTCATCACGGCCATATATTATGGCACAGGCAAGACCGCAAAAGATGCTTCAGGGATTACTGCGGAAGACATCATGGAGTTCCTGAACAACTGCGACAAGCATCCAGTACCGGAAGTCTTGAAGTCCCTGTGTGCCGAGTTTGTGGAAATGCGGGCTGGATTCAACATCACAGAGAAGGCCATATCTTCGTTCTCCAGTGCCCTCAAGTCTGTATCATATACACTCCCAGAAGGTACGGTCATTGATGACAAGGGAAGACATCCTCTGATTTACCAAGGGGAGCCGGTACTGATAAACTCAGGGTTCCAACAGATTATGCTGTATGCCAGAGCTTTAGCCAAGAAAGCTGTTGAGCTGTCGAATATGTCAGGTCAGAATCTGAACGATACCGTACAAAAGGAGTCCGCGAATGCCGTTAGTAAAATCATTGAGGACTACACTGATCCGAAAGATGATTTGGTAGCAAAGATCGCCAGCTCCACTCATAACACTGAAGGGAGACTCGCAGATTTCATTCAGTTGCACAGAGATGTGGCTTTATGCAAACTTAAAATGAACAACCTTATTTCGGATGTGGAAGGGTATGACACGGAGGTTCGTGAACTGAAGCAGGACTTGGAGGCGTGGTGGCTGTACGTCACAACCGATGGTATGGTGTTCAAGTGTCAATACATTATGGCCGAGGCCGAGATGGATGGGGATCGGCCACAGAATCCACAGGAAGATCCTTGGGGAAAGAAATGGTTCTCTCAGGAAGTCTCCTCAGGTAACGGCACGGAATCTACATCTAAATTCTTTGCTCTCAAAGACTTTCTTGATTATACGGATTCTAAAACGTGGAGCACCAAGAAACCACTGGATGTCGATGCAGAGTACCCAAAAACTGTGAAAATCGGATGGAGCGGTATAAGCACAGGGTGGGTAGACGGGAAGTGCAAAATACCTTTTGAGTGGTACTTGAAGTCTTCCCTGTACGATCTGTGTAACAACGGGAAGGTGGCATACACTGGGGGTGCTTTACAGAATGAACCTTGGAATGACATGAGTAAATCGAATGTCAGAACAGTATCCGGAAGTGCCTTGAGTGTAGACGACAAACTGTTCAGAGATGACTACTTCAATGTTTGTGTTACGTTGAGTGTGGGTGTCAATGAGTCAGAGTTGTACGGAAGCACGGTCTACGACCTATGGCATTATGATGCAGACCACTGGACCGGGGATAAGCAGACGCGCCGAAATTTTGGTAAAAAATACCTTCAGAGCCTTGTGGACAGAACCAATGCCTTGCTGGACAAGATCAAATCCGGGCCGACCGAACGCATCAACAAAATCGAAGAAGATCTGGCCCGCAAACTCTATGTGGTCATGCGGGACGAACTGAAATGGGAACTTCCTGACCGCATGAAGACGTTTGATGAGATTCATCAGGAAACGATTGACTATCCGTGGCGAGTTCTAAACATGCTTGAGCGAATCGGAATGCCTTGGAGTGTGTACGACACCCACAACGAGTACGAATTAGGCATCAAAGATTATTCCAAACTTCAGTCCATATCACCGCACGCCGAGTCCTCTCTTCATACCATCACATGGGGAGAGATTTCGGCATGGGTTCGAAGCATGTCCGGACTCACTGAGGACTCAAAGGTGATGGGATGGTATAAGGACGAGAATTTCCGTATGAAACGTCTTATCCACACAAAGGAAGGGACGGAACTGGAAATGTTCTTTACCATGGACGACATGTTCCCCGGTATCGAAAGTTTTGACCCTATGACGAACTCGGTTCTACTTCGTGTCGCTGGCTGGTTTTACGATGAAAAGGGTCAAAAGACTTCGGTTGCTTATGCGATGGAACGTCTCGGATACAAGTACCCAACACTTTAGTTCTTGTGGAGGTTTCTTATGGCGACTGCAACCAGAACCACAGACGGCCTGTACAACAAGATGTCCCGGTTTCATGCCTCTGGGTCTGAGAATGGGTTTATCGTTGAAGATTATCGTGTGCTGAACTTGACCTACACAGAAACCTTTGTCCGTTACAAGGAAGCAAACAACCCAGAGCTGATTTCCCAGCGCGTGTTTGGGGACGCTCGTTACTGGTGGCTTCTTTGCCGATTCAATGGATTCCTTGACCCGAACAATATACCTGCCGGAACAACCATCCGTATTCCGGACATCCAAGGCATTCTTTAACTCCTTACTGTATAAGACCTCGATTCGTTTGAGAAGTACCAATGTCCCTTGATAGCTACAAGAACAGCACATTTGTCAAAGCAGTTTTTGCCTTTGAGCACTACCAGTTCGATTTCACGTCTTCCAAGAGTTTGCTTAGTGTCAATATAACACAGAACCTGAGTACTAACGAGGCTGGGAGTAACGTAGGAAGTGGGGCCAGTGGGGTGATTCAGGTTGCGGACTACTATGAGGACTTGTTCACGCTTCTGTCTGTCCTTTCGTCTACGATGTCGAAAAACAACCTCGAACGGTTGGTCAATTCAGCCAACGCGGCTTCCATGAGCATCAATCACCCGACCACGGTTGCCAAGGGGGAAGGAAAGCTAGGAACCATCGCCGTAGGCATGAAGTGTTACAGCGGAACTCGTATATGGTTCCTATCCGTGAAGTCTTGGTCATACAGTTTCGGTACTCCGTCTACCATCACTTTTACGTGTGACCAGTCCGACGTTGGGGATAACGAAAGTGTTTTCTCAGAACTGATGTTTGACTTCGGTACATACCGAGCGGACGACCCTCGAAATGCGGCAAACCTCAACAGTCAGAACATCAAGTACGCCGTCGAAGAACTTCAAAACACCTCAGCCATCGGAACATCCTTCTCAGGGGATGTTATCACGGAAATGCCCAAGGGTGTCGTCGGGCCGAAGTTTGAAGACCCTGTCGAAGCCCTTACCTACATTAGTGAGTTGTACCATACGGATATTCGGTTCACGACCTCTGACCTAAAAGAGTTCAAGAATCTCAAAGACTTTGTTGCTGACCTGAAAAAATCCGGCGAAGCTCTGTTCTTCCGAAATGGGGTGTACGAACTCAAGACCTTCTCATCCTCGGTAAGTACCTCAGAAAAGAGTGCTGAGGAAACGGAATTTGACGCCATTATTCGCACGATCTTTTCCGCCAAGAGTAAAGATGCAGACCCGAAAGTTACCTATGAACCCAAAGTCCACATGACTGAAAAGGGTCGGTATCTCACTGCCGTAAAGATAGACAATCAGCCTGTCGCCGACAAAGAAGGGGTGGATTTGGCACTCGACCGCGTAGTGTTCTTCTACAACGCACCGAAACCGCTTACGGGTTTGTGGAATAACAAGGTAGTCATACCTCTGGATTCTTTGTCGGCGAGCATAAACTCCGAAGCCATGATAGACAGTGCATTCAAGATTGCTGACACGCCAAATGGTACGATGGTTTTTACGCCTTCCGGACGGTACATGACCAATGAGAACTCCACCGGGATTTACATGCGTCTGGCTACCATTGCCATGCACAACTCCAAGGCGGGATTTAAGATCTCCATGTCCTGTCGAAACTACATCCACTGGGAAAACAATGTGTCAGCGTATGCGGAGATTTACAGCTACACGTCTAACGGACTTCCCGGTGTGGTGCAGGGAAAGTATCTCATTCAGGATGCCTCGGTTTCTTGGAGCGGCGGGGTGGTGTCTTCCACAGTAAATCTTATCAAGGAATCTCCCATCACAGAAAGTGCGGCCCAGAGCATCCAAGAAGGGGGTTCCAATCTCAACGATGTGTATAACAGCAGTGCCCTAAAATCTCAGGTAAACATAATGAAACAGGTTGTGGAGCAGTTCAATGCTGGGAATTTCCCGGCAGAGCTGACCACCGATGCAATCCCAAGTGAAGACTGTGGCTCTCCAGATTTCTCACAGGAGGTTCCTATGGCAGACAACTCATTCAAAGCCTATCTCTGTTCAAAAGACTCTGTACCCGTCCCTATTACACTGGATAAGACCGTAGCAAACATGTCCAATGGAAAATTCGACCGTGCTGTTGCAGAGGCCGTAAAAATCCAGAAGGAAACAGGAAAACGTTCCTTCTCATTCAACTCTGAACTCTTCCAGAAGCATATCATCGCAGAAGGCAACTATGGTCTTCTCTGTCTGCTCATCGCAGTAGCAAACTGGGGAATGACCGAGGTTCCGACAGATCTGAAAGACCCTCTCAAGTTCTGTTCTGTGCATAACAAACGAACACCATGGTTTGCTCCAAATGCAGGACATGGAAAAGGATTTTTCGATTACAAGTCAGGTGGTCTGGGAATTGCTCACTGGGACACGTCAAACCTGCATGAAATTTACACCATTTGGGGATTCCAGAAGAAATATCAGACGAATGCCATGCTCAAACTTCTCTATACAGGAAAGAACACGCCGGGCGTCAACCTGAAATGGGTGCCCATCACCAATCACATTACGGGAAGAAGCGACTTTGCCAAGCCTGTATTCGTGAACACGGACAAAAAGCAAACCCCGCCACGTATCTTCGATAAGGGGCTGTCGGCAGTGTTTCTTTCAAAGGAACCAAGTTCAAAGCCATGGCAGGACTGGGCCGAAGAAAGTCTGAATTATCAGGACAGCAATGGATTGTACCCATTCCAGACTGTGTTATCGCGTCTGTGGGTAGACAACTTCTGGAAACGCACCGTAGCCAAGTTGCCTCAAGGAACCCTGAACGATGCTTTCCGCATTGCCCGGGCAGGGAACAGTGCTTCAGGTCTTATCAACGTCTGCTGTCAGAATGGAAAGGCAATCAGCGTGGAACGTCAGTATGAATGCTATCTCGGTGGTACCAAGGAAGAGCATGGGAAGATCGTTCCGAAATGCGACTCTGAACGGTACATGAACCAGAAGGGGTTCTGTCGTAGATGTGGCGATCTGGTTGGGTATTTGTACAGCAAAGGCAAACTACCTACTGCGTAAGACGTGACGTGAAACTTACCAGCAACTTAAAATCCCCGCATGAGCACTGAATTTTCTATGGTACTTAGGCGGGGATTTATTTTTGGATGAAACTTAAACTTCCAGATTGAACTCTGCCACCGGGTACCGAACCTCATATTGTTCATCCAGCATGGACACGTTACACGCTTTGGTTTTGGCCACATTGTTCAGCGTGGTCAGTTTATGGTTGCCTGTGTGGATATGTCCGCATAGAAGCAATTTGGCATGAGAACTCCATACAGCCTCTCTCAGCTCGTCGGAACCAAACCGCTTACTAGGGATGCTTTGTTTCCAGTAAGTATTTCCAAGTCCATTGCATGAAGGGGGTTGATGAGTCAATAGAATGTCGGCATCCGCAGGAATTTCATAGCTCGGAGAGTTGGTCTCAAAGGCCCACCGCTTGATGTACCGATTCACTTGTCGCGTGACAGGTGAACCCCAAAACTTCACTCCATCCAGTATGACCGAATCTTGATTCAGATAATGCACTTTGGCGATATGCTTGGGGTATCCGTCCTCTATGACGGTTGTGGTAAGTCCTAGACGGTACTGCATATCTGTGAAGGCGTGACACAGCATCATGGATTCCATGCACAGATCGTGGTTCCCTGCAATAAGGACGACATGCTTACAAGGAAGCAGACAGAGATGCATTATGAACTTTTCCAGCCAGTCCTGCATTCGGCAAAAGTCGTCCTGAATTTCCAGAGGAGACCAATCCCCACAATGACAAAACACATCACAAGGAGGTACTTCAAAAGGATTCCCATGCGTATCTGAGATGGCGCAGATTTTTAGTGGATTCATGTCGTCTAACTCGTCTAAAGCGCGTCTAAATTGTGTTCGGTAAGAGTGAGGAATGACGCGGTTTCGCTCCTCTCCAATGTCTAAACTTCGTCTAAGATCGTCTAAATCGTGACACAGGCGTGCCTAAGTGACATCTTTCCATGTATGTGGTGGTTGTCCATGCAAAGACAAACATCGGTAGAGTTGTCAAAAATCGCCTCTCTGTACGCGATTTTTAGTCAGGACGATAAATCATACGCCCAACTCAAAAAATCGCGTACAGAGCAAAATAGAGGCCTCTACGGACGTTATTTTTTGGACTGACTTTCCAGTTCTGTCTTTGCCCGTTTACGAAGGAAGCGGATAACACCTTCTCTGGTCTGTGGGAGTCGAAGTCCTCTTGAGATTTCGATCATATCCCCAGACTTTGACGGCATGTAAATTCCCTCAAAGTGTCGGTTCGTGTACAGTTGGTACACGAGCTTTCCGTCCTTAAAGACTTGAAATCTAGGATATTCGCTCCGCTCGCGATCAAGCAGTCCTATCTCGTTCAAACCGGTGTAGTAAAATCGTGATGCCATCCTTCCCTCCAGTTGCCTCGTAGTACTTACGTAAGACAGTAACTGTTCCGTCCACATCCCCTGTCTGATGATTCTTATATCACGAAAAGACGCCAGCCCGTCCATCAGCACCACAACAAAACAAAAGGCGCATGAAGTAGAATGATCATGCGCCTTTGCAGAATAAGGTCAGTTAAGAAATGCCAGCGGATGGACTCGAACCATCAACGTCACAAGGACAACCGCTTCTGAGGCGGCCACGTCTACCAATTCCGTCACGCTGGCAAATGCGGGTGGTGAGACTCGAACTCACAAGTGGGGCTTTACCCACCGACGGTTTTTGAGACCGCGCAGTTTGCCGATTTCTGCACACCCGCAAAAAAAGCATGAAGTATTACGGCACCTCACGCTTTGATACAGACCTGCGACCAATCGTAGTGGATCCAAGTTCCACGAATGGCCAGACTGCCCGAAGCGAGAATTCTCGATGCTCGCCTTCCACGCAACGTCTCTCTGCCGTACCAGAGAAATGCCATGTTCAGGACTCGAACCTGATTCTCTCAACAGAGGAGCTACCCATTCCTGTGAGCGTCTGCAACACCTAACAGACGGACATGGCAAAAAAGGCGGTGATTGGATTTGCACCAACGACCTCGAATGCGCTCTAAACTACTGAGCTACACCGCCAATAACAAGTCATCCCCATTACCATACGTTAGGGCTTTTTCAGGCTCTACGTTTGCTACCCTAATCCCTCCACTCTCTAGCTATGTACACTTACTAGATCGTTTCAGTCTTTACTCTCACAACTCGCTCTTCGTAGCGATGACTTGTCATGGTCAGGGGAGGACTCGAACCTCCAACGTTTCTTATGTCACGGATTTACAGTCCGCTGTCTTCAGCCATTCGACGCACCTGACCGCATCATTTTGCGGATGTCCGCAAAATGATTGTGTACCTTTATTAGAGATTTTGATCAAGGATCAATTTTTGTCTGAATCCCTGTGTGGCCGAAACCTCCAGAACCCCGCTCAGTATCTTTTTGGATTTCATTCACAAGGGTGAATGACGGAACCTCGTGATGAATAACCACCATCTGAGCTATGCGATCTCCATCGTAGATATGGAAAGGTTCCTTTCCGGCATTGCATAAGATTACCCCGATCTCTCCCGTATAATCTGAATCTACTGTGCCGGGGCTGTTCAGTACAAATATACCTGCTTTCAAGGCAAGACCGCTTCTGGATCGCACCTCAATGTGGTACCCTTTTGGAATGTCCATCTGAAGTCCGGTATGTACCAATCGAATCTCGCTAGGATAGAGGGTCAGGGATTCTGAAGCACACAGGTCTGCCCCGGCGGATTCAGGGGTGGCTTGTTTTGGCATTTTTGCCTCATCCCTCAGCAGTCGGATTCCTATACTAACCATACTCACCTACTCCCAAACCCATTTAGTTTTAGTGACATGAGTTTCCACTTCATGCTTTTTGTATTCCATCTGTCTCACTGACCGGATGTCATACTCATAGATTTGACGAGATACGACCTGCGCGAAAAAGTTGTTTGGCCCAATATCTCCGCGATCAGCAAAGTATTCAGCACTTTCGAAGTCATCGAAATAGCGAGTCTTTGTCTCTCTGCGAGATTCCCCGTTCCCATCGCTTTGAGCATGAGAAATCTCGACAACAACTTTCCAAAGTTTTGTTGTGCTTTCCATTGTTATTTCTCCTCAATCCAGCCTGCGTAGCATCCGCAGTTCTCATAACGCGATTTCTCCATTCGTTATGCTCCCGTAACGGTCAAATCGAACGGTCTTTTTGTCATAACACACACAGTTCCAACGGCTCCACAGACTTGGATCCTTCGAAGACTCCTGATCCCGTTCAGCCTTGTATTCATCACGAATCTGGCGTGCTTCTTCAACAGTCCTCACATCCTTGCACACATAGCGCGGGCCACTGTAAATTTCGACGGTAATCATAAAAGTCTCTCCGAGAAAAGGGCAGAACCGTTCTGCATTTACGGCTTATACCACGAAATTTCTTACCTTCGGTTCTCAGCACCACAACAAAAATTTGTATCAAAGACAAAGGAGTACTGACCTCTGGTACCCACGAATTTGAACGTTTTTGCATTTCGCATGAGAATATAGGAGCTGTTGAAATGGTAACGCCCAACTTAGCTATCATCATCGCCGGAGCCATCATCTTGATTTTTGCCCTCGCATTACCGATGCTGGACTCCATCAAACGTTTTTCCGATACGATATCCACCCGCTGGAGTATCGTGGTTATCTTTCTTGCTCTCGGAGTCGGCTGTGTCATTGACTTCCAAGAGCTTTCGGACCAGAACAGGCATCTGGTCTTGTTTGGATGTTTGCTGATGTCGGTCTTATATGTGGTCTTCATCAGTCTGGAAAAATGGCTGTCCAAAGGATGGATTGGCCGTGCGGGTATCACCCTGAAGAAAGGCGATTCGGTTATTCACATGGGTTTAGGGGATTCTCCTGCTGATTTGAAGCAGGGAAAAGACAAATGTAGGGATAGACGAGACCACAACAAAAAGTCTCCACTTGACGCTATCCTATCACAACAAGAACAAGCTCCGTCCGAACCGTCACAGGAGTGTGTGGAAGACATCCCTTGCGAGGTAGAGGAGATGGAAGAAAGTGAAGGTGTTGTCGAATCTGAGGAGAGCGACAAAGGACATACAGACGAATAGAGGGTGATGACTATGATTAAACGACAGCTTACACACCATTGTAACTGCGGTGCATGTATGCATCAGGCAGACGAAAGTAAACGTTCAGGAACCCTGTTAAATAAAGCCGGATACCTTCTGTTTCCGACGGACAGCCTGAAGCGAAAGGTGTCTCTTACGGGTTCGGAAGACATCAAGGATGCCGCTTCTGAATTTACCGTCGCCAAGAAGAAGATGAAGGACTTGCGTTCATTACTTCCTGCTTTGGCCAAGTCTCTGAAGAAGGGTGACTTCGGTGGAGACCTTGTTGACCGTGCCTACAATGAAGACCTCCCTGAGACCTTGAATCAGTTACGCTATATCCTTGCTCTGAAGCCGGACGCGACTTTTGAGAAGGCCATCAACAAAGTCATTCAGGCTATCGAGACGGCTTTGTCTTCGGAATCGGAGTTGGGTCAATTTTACACTGGGTCTCAAATCCGAACCGGGAATGATCTTCTGGATCCTACCAAAAACCAAGCTCTGTTGAACAGTGCCGCAACCAAGATCACTGATATCGACAAGAAGCTCGACGAACTTCTCAAGTACGATGCCGCGTCCCTGCGCCAGACATTTACCAACATCACGGATGACGGTGTTGCAGAAACCTATTCGGCATTCTCTGCAAACGACCCTCGATATCCTAATGGGGATGACCTCGAAGAACTCAAAGCCTTTTTTGACCGTAAGTACAAACTTGTTTGTGTACTGCCGGGATCCCTCATTATCGACACCGTGGAAGGTCTGGTAAAGCATCCTGAAGAAGAGTTCGTTTCGGTTACGGAACTGTCCGATGACATGAAACGGCGAGTGTCCACCTTGTTACAGCAGTGGAGAGGTCAGGACTATCAGTGCGCGAACTGCACCGAAGATACCCACTCACTGGCCTTTGTCATTCAGGCCGTCGGGCATACGAAATCCGAAAGTGATACATTTGACCCCATCACCGAAAAGAACGATTTGTTCATCGTTGGTGCGGAGTGCTTTGGTAGCCTTATCAGTGATTCCAAACACTATGCAGGGGAGAACACAGGTGACGCAGAAGCCCTGTTTACCAGTCGTAGTACGTTCGATGAAGTGGCCAACTCCATCAAGCTCATGCTGATGAGCGAGGCCAAGCTCCGTTCTCTTCTGGAGACGGATGTCAAGACTCGTGGCGACAACCTCACGCCTCCGATTCTCGGCATTGATTCCAGCGATTCGTTGATCCGTCTTCTTTACTGCGGGCGTGGGGAACAGCTCAGCCGTGACCTAGATCGTGACACAGACCTGTACCAGCCCAGCACGATTGGGGAAATCACCATCAGCAATCCGAAGATTGGTGCCGTTACGGTAAAACGTCTCATGCGCCTGTTCAATAAAACCAGTCAGGAATACTCGAAGCTGAATATCGTAATTACGAAGGACCGTGAAGAATTTGCAAAGGCCGTAAAGACTCAGATTCAGGCTCTGGTTGGAGATGTGTCGGAACGTGAAATCGACAAAGACGACATCAAGAAAGCGGGTGCCAAGGACATTGATTCGCATCTTGTTCGTCATGCGTTTAACGTCCTTCGTGAAGTGTTTGACTACAACGAAGCGTTCATTATGCGTCCATACTCCAACAGCATTCGCGTGATTGGCCGAGAGATCAATCAGGAAGGCTACAAGAGTGACTTCAATACCGGATTCGTCATTACACTGACCCAGAACGATACCGAGCTGAACATGACGGCAACGGTACCGGGAGCTGAAAGTCTCAATCTGTGGAAAACCCTCACGGTTCATGCGCCTATCGGATACAAAGATGAAGACGATAAGCGAGTAATTACTGGGGAAGCCGACATTCATTATGCATTCCTTCGAAAGAAAGACTGCATCGGAAAGGAAATCAAGCCCCTTACTACCCGCGATGTTCTTCAGGCCGTCCGCAATGTGGATACGCAGAAATCTGAAAAAGACGAAGAAACTGTTGACGGAAAGGTGCTGGCCTGTATCAAGAAGATGAACGATTCGCTTGAGAATCAATCCATCACTATCACAGGAAAACCTGAAGACGATGCAACCGCCGTAAACCAGCTTGAGTCCATTGCTTCTACGTGGAGCGGGTTCCTTGCTGAAGCTCTTCAGGCATCGTACAAGAATCTGTCGGAGATCGGGGACAAGGTGGAGCTGTCCACGAAAGCTGGCAACCGTAGTATCATTCCTCTGGCCAGCTCCTCGGATTATGTTCAGGGTAAGAGTCCTACGGAACAGCTCCGTGAGTTTGATCCGAGCCGCTTTGACAATCCTATTGGCCGAACGGTTATCGGTGGTAAGATCAAATCTTCTGGTGCTTCAAACATCAATGATGTCACAGACATGTACTGGCCGAGCATTCAGACGATTCTCAAGAACAACAAAGCCCAATTCACATTGCCGAGTGGAAAAGCCGTCAAGTCCAAAAAAGACTTTGTGGAATATATGGACGGTCTGGACTACTTAGACAGAAAGGCGGCAAGAAGGATTGTTGACCAAGCCGGTGTCACGAATATCGACGATGCGGATGCCCTGACGACGATGCTCTACAAGGTGAGTGCAAACCTGAAAGAGGTGCCTGAAAACCGAACTCTTGAAGCCAGACTTCCGCTTGGTATCAAGAAGAAATACATATAATCTGAGTACTATCGGTACGACAAAAGGCCAGTCAAACTCGACTGGCCTTTTTGTTTTATGAGGCAACAGAATATCGAACATTAGAGCTATTCTGCATTGATTCGTCATGTTTGTGGGAGAAGTGATTATGGCCGAAGTAAGAGCAATGACAAATAAGGGGTTGCAACTCATCAGTGAAGCAACCGGTGTGGGCGTTATCGTATTTACCAAAGCATACCTGTCTCGGGAAGTCCTTACTGAGGAAGCCATCTTCAACATGACTCAGGCTTCTGGCACCGTCTCTACGACCACCGTGAATACCACTGAAGTGGATGTTGGGTACATCATCATCGCGGAGTTTGAGAATCCTGACAATCAGGCAAAGACCGCGATCCTCTGTGGCAGACTGGCGTCTCAAACCGATGCCGAAGAGATCCCCATCTGTGTGTATTCCTCAAGCTCGCCTATCGGGTTGTCCGGTACCAGTGCCAGTGTAACGTTCACCTTGACGTTCTCGCAGGTACAGGATGGTGTGATCCAGCCCTCTGGTGGCGATACCATGAGTCGTGGGGAAATCATCGCCTACATCAACAGCCTGTTTCAGCAACAGGCGCAGAATCCGAATTCAGGAATTGTCCGGACAACAGGCGATCAGGAAATCAACGGAACCAAGACTTTCAAATCCACGGTGATCCTTCCAGCCATTCAAGCAGAGGGGGAAAACCCTCCGATGGTGAAGTTCGACAGTGTCAACCATCGTACACAGATAACCTCCCCTAAGGACGAAGAGAATGAGGATTCAACCAACATCACTCTGAACACAGACTCCATCGAACTCAATTCGTCCAGTGTTCTTATCCAGTACAAAGGGCAGATACGTTCTCTTCAGAACATTCTCAGTGCCATCCAAGGGTCAAACACAGGGTCATTGCGGCACGCTCTCTACTTACTGGAAACCGGAGATGCATCCTTGGAAAACGTTGTTCATGTGATTCCTACCATAGAGAAGGCTGGCGACTTGTCCTTGTCTGGTACGCATTTCCTTACAAAAGGGTACAATCTGTTTGCTGTGGTGTGTATCGGCGTGGCAGGTGCCAGCTCCATAGAGACCTTGTCCGAGTCTTTCATGGAACAAACCTTCAGAGTTACGGTTATCGACACGTACTCGAACGGAATAACCACAGCAGTAAACAAACATGCTGAAGATGCGGTATTTCGTTGGTACGATAACAAGCAGGACTTGCTTGCTGGATCACAGATGAGTACTCCTGATGCCTTGCCGTGCTTTGCAGAAGGTACACAGTGTGCTTGTGCGGCCCTTATCCCATTAGGCAACTGGCTTGAGGGAACACAGAATACCCATCAACTGGAAGTCAGTGTGAGCAATGCCATTGAACTGGAAGATCGTCTGAGATCTATTGAAGAACGACTCGCTCAGCTAGAAGGTTAGGGGTGGAGATCCCTTTCATACGAAACTACGTAAGGTCTTTCTCAGTTGGTATTTATGCGAAGAGCTTTGACTGGGAAAGACCTTGTTTGAAACCCGTCTGAACAGCGAAGAGCGTCAGACCATGACTGGGGTAAATGATGAAGAAGTCAAAACGATTCTTTGCGAAACGCTTGTACTACAAACCCAACTCTGTCCTTGTACCGCATACCCGTGGTGATGGAAATCAAGGAATAGACACTGGTAAGGTGGAAAATGAACTGGACCGCCGTGTGACGACACACAAGAAGGACGCCGAAAACCAAGGGGAAAACCAGCTTGTGTATGGGTCTAAGAGATTCTCTGACGACATCCAGCTTGTAGACCGAGACCCTGTTTACACGGGTTTCTACCCAACTTCTATTCCACACAAACGCGACCATCAGGTAAGTTCGGACGCCGGAGTATGGCCGTCGATGAGTCTGTTTACTCGCAACCGTTTGGTGTTCTCGGATCCAGAGCATGTCGCTGGCCGGGAGTCTTATTCTGGAGCATTTGTTTCAACCAAAGCATTCAGTGGGTTGGGAGAAACTGCATCCCTGAACAACGCAGAAGCCGGATTGCTTTTTTCATCTACACGTACCACGGAGAAATGGGTAACGGACGCCTCACTCGCCACAAAGACTTCTGCCATTCAGGTGGACGATAGTAGTCAGGTGCGTCTTACACTGAGAGGAGAGGGTAAGAACGTGAAGACCGGACTTACCCTAGACAAAGCACCTATTCATGTGATTCGCCTGATTGCACTATTGTGCCAAGAAGCCAAAGACGAAACGAGTTACCTCTCGGATTTGGTAAGGTCTTCAGATGGTGGTGATGACTATGAAGATATTTACGAGTCGTGTTCCGAGATAGGAGATTACGGCGACTTATTTCAAGGGCTGGAATCTTGGGGAAGTTCTGTAACGCTCATCACTGGAGCTACAAGACATATTTATAACGCCAATCCATCTGAAGACGCGATTAACAGATCCTTGGAAGTGATAGGTGTCACCTTATTACACACTGCCTCTTCAATAACCACCGAAGGTACGGAAAGCGTTTTAGACACCATACGCAAATCGCCTGTTTATGGTCGGTGGAACACTCTGTGGCAGTCCCTTACCACAACCCATGAACTCCGATGTACGAACGGTACAGACCCGTGTTCCGGAAATCCCGCAATGATGATGGTTTTGGAACAGTTGGTGTGGATGGCCATTTTGTACTGCATTATCAGTCCAAGATCTCAGTATTTTCAGATGATCGACGATGGCGAGAATGTGAACTCGGGTTCCTTCTGGTATGAGCCAGTGAAATACCGAGAACTCGTTGATGGCTACTTCACCGGTTCTTCTGCAACCGATGAAGTCACGAAAAACAACATCGACCCAAACTTTCCGATGTTCCGTGTCATGTGCCGACAAGACTGGAAAACCGTTTTTGCATTGGTCAAGAGGAAACTCCTTGGAGACTGGGAAGATTGGAACACGCCTTTAGACGGCTTTCACGAAAATTCTATCGAGGTTTTCAAAACAACCCTCATAGACCCTTACATGAACGATCACAACCTTATGAATCCAACCATGGATGAGCTACTATCCCACTTCGCTCAGAAGTTTGGGTTCAATGAAGACGCCATCAGGATGTCATGCGAGTCCTCGTATTCCACAGCGAATTGGATTTACGGTATTGCGGATATTCTGGAAAGAATGGGTCATCCGCACAATCTCCCGGATGAAACCGTGGAGTTTGCGAAAGTCAGACGGACTTTGACATGGACTGCCATGACAAACATCACCCAAGACAACTACCGAGACAACTACCGGCACGCCCTGCTGAGGATGCTATACCCGTACCGTTTCCATAACACAACAAAAGATGCAGGGGTCGTGTTAAAGAAGTCTCTTGGAAACCCAGACAACTTGAGCTTGGCCCCACTTCTGAATCCAGAAGAGTTCAACGGGAGTCGAAATTGTGTGAGTCTTGGCGAAATCCACAACCCATTCCTTGGGGTCTATGCGAAAAATATCCCGATATTTTGCGGGGTATTCGGGATCGGAGATGTCGTAATAGAGGGAAATGTAACACAGATGCACTACTTTACGTTTAGGTGTGTTTCTCAACACGAGTATGTACCTTATGTCAGGTGGAGTAGTTCCAATGACAGAAGCTCTTATTACGGGTTTTCTGTCGGCGATAAACTAGACATTGATCTCCAGTTCCTAAACTTGCCACGGGTAGGGACAGATGATGTGTGGGTAGCAATGTTAAAGATTACATTTCCTGACTCTTTTATTAACGTACATTCAGTGACTGGCCAGTCACTGAATGTCGTTTACACGATGCACCAGCCAAACGTTTACATGATGTCTGGATACTATTTTGATCAGCGTCAGTTGAGTTCGGACGGGGTTTCAGTTTCGTGGAAAGGGAATGGGGTTTTCACTCCAAAAATGTTCTGTAACAGAACTTCGCCAGATAGTAATTCGCAAGATGGTAAGGGAGTCAATCCCTTGGAATGTAAACTCTACCAAATACAGAAGTTGAACGAAATACAGGACACTCAGGAAGAATTGAACGAAGTCTCCCAGTCGGAGGCAATGATCCTTTGTAAGGATCTGACCGACCTCAGGGCTTGGTGTCAGGTGGAAATCTTCTTGATACGAAAGACAAACCGTTTTGACAAGTACCCACCCGGAAATGTTGAGGATGTTATAAAAAGGGAACGCACGGCACTTCCTGAATACTATCTCAAAACCTACAATTAGTCACTGACTAAGACCACATCTATTACCTATCTAACACTTGTGGATGTGCCCGCAAGTGTTAGCGGATATTCCCAATTCCGATTCGCGAAAAGGAGAACTGTTATGCTTTTTGAATCACTGAATCTTACGCCGAAAGGCAAGCAACTGCTCGAAGAACACAAAGATCGCTTTGAAGACCTCAAGATCGGTCGTGTCATCATCAACACGGCGGCGGCCCTCAAAGAACTTGCAGACCCCGATGCTGTGAAAGCTATCGCCAGCATTGGCGACGGAACCCCTGCTGGTCAGGCTTCTGCGAACTTTGGTGGATACAACATCGTAGGTAAAAGCCTCCAGATGAATATCCGCATCCATGTTCCGAAGGATATCGCCAAGATGAACGGCCAGCTTCGTATCGTCGTCATGGCCAATGAAGACATTGCCGCCAGCACTGATGCTGAAACCGGGATGCCTGTCTACAAAGTCTTCGACAAACAGGACGGCACGGTTCTCGGTTGGGCCGACATGAAAGAATCCGCCGACAACGGTGGTACTTGGACAAGCCAGTCCAAATCGGGCTATGATTGCAGTGCTGTTCTCACCATCGTTGGTGATGCGAAGAATCGTTGCGACTTCAAAGAAATTCTTGCCTTTGCTCCGGTTTCCGGTGCCACGATCTCTCCGGCAGATGTTCTCCAGCACAACTGTGCGTTCCCGGCGGCATCTCAGGTCAGCAAGGCCGGTACCGAGGAAGCCCCTGCGGCGGCCCCTACGTCCGTTGAAGAACGCAAAGAACCTTATGAAGGTTAAGAATCTTAACGATTCTATCTAAAAGAGAGGCAGGAGGGTGCGAGAATCGCCCCGCTTGCACTCTTCTGAGGGACACACGATTGGGTGTGTCCCTTTTTTGTATCCTGTTCACACGGATTTATTCGTCTTGCGGGTACGTTTCTTAGAGACTTCCTTATCGGCTTTCTTCGGAACATACTGCATACACAAACCCTGACTTGAGGGTCTGATATTTGACGCGGCGTTCTCATCTCTGTCGTGGTGATGGCCGCATTGTGGGCACGTCCACTCCCTAACCGAACAATCCTTGACAGCTTTATTCTTAAATCCACATCGAGAACAGGTCTGCGAGGAAGGGGCAAAGGTATCCAGCAACTGAGTCTTCACCTTCCGCTCAATCGCCACCCGAAGTTTGTAAAACCCAATGCGCTCCAAGTTTCTGGACATCTTTTTGTTCTTCACCATCCCATTTACGTTCAGGTCTTCCAGACCAACCACGTCGTAACGATCTGCCACCTTTCGTGAAAATTTCTCGGCAAAGTCAGTACGGATGTTTGCGATATCATTACTCAGCTTGGCAATGCGCTGTTCTGTGGCTTTGTAAGCATTGGACTTGTATTTCTTGCAATACACGGCGACAGCGTTGTGGGCCTTATCGTTTTTATCGGTGTTCAGCTTCAGGCCATTGGCTTCGTCATCTTTGTGAAGTCGTAGCCAAGTCTTGATACGTCTGGACTGAACTTTCCTGAGGTAGTCAATCTTCTTTTCAAGTTTCATTATCTCGTCAACTGGGAGTTGTTCTTGACGGTACTTATCGTACTCTGTTGAGGTCTCACCGACCATATTTTCTGACAAGACTGCGGTGGTCTTGAGACCCAAATCAATCCCACATTCCAGACCGGTTTCTACATGTTCTTCAAGAGGCTTTTCAAAAAGAACGGAGGCTGTCCACTGCCCTGCTCCATTCTTTTTTACTGTCATCTTCGTCGCATTTGAACACTTTTCCAACTGTTTCTCAGAAAGGGCACAGTCTACCCATTCAAAGTCTTTACCGTATTTCGGGTCTTTGCTGAACTTCTTTCTCAGATCACCCGACAGAAAAGGTACCCAAACCTTGTGAACGCGCCCGCTTGAAGACCTTTTTACCTGAAACTTTTGGCTGGTTCTGCCAGTCAACCGAAGACTGAAAGTGTTGGCATCCTTGAGTTTGGGAGTATGTATCTTGACAGGAGGCCACGGCTTCTTATTTTTCACACATCGGTTATAATTGATCTCTGAAAAGGTCGAATTGATAGACCTAGCGAAGTCTTCCTTACAATACCCCAGAACCTCGCAGGAGGATACAGAATCTCCGAATACATGCTGAATGTACTTTTTCACATCAAACAACTCCCCTCCGTCTTTGTCAGGAACAAATGCAAAATGCATCCAAGACGGCATGAGGTCACGAATAACATGAAGATGAGGGCTATTGAAGGCTATGGGACTAACTGGGTGTGTGTCGCTTCGACTTTTAGCATTTGTAGGAAACGGGATAGGATAAGGTAATGGTGGATTTGGTAAAGTTCTCTTATAGGCTTTCCGTTTTTCCTCGTTCTCTTCCTTTGAAAAGAACTCAGCACACTTTGCACGACGAACTTGGTTGGAAACATTCCACCACAAGGCCAGTGCTTTGTACTGATGAAGTCTGTCCAAACAAACACGGTTCAGCAAGGCTTCCTGCTTTCGATTGGGGTACAGCCTGATTACCAGTCCAGCTTTACCGATACCCTCTTTACTTTCCTTTTTACCGTACATCTTATTTTCCCTTTTACGTAGCATCCACATAATATGTGGGTAGACCACGGATAGACGGCCCAGAGTGGTCGCATTTTCTGGGTAGCATCCCCGTATATGTGGGAAAGATACCAAGCATTCCCACAAGGCTGGCCAAATTCTTCGTCACCAGAATAGAAATTTGATGACTTTTGAATCCTCCAGCCTGTTTCACAGGGTAAGGTTTCATCGACAGAAATGATCTTGCATCATACTATGAATCATAATATGCGCTTGATCAAATCCGTCTCCACCTCATAATCCCGACATGCTCTGCCGGGCAACTTCTATATAGCATGAACGAAACTAAAGAATGGACATCAGCACCATAAAACGCACGGACTCACGGAAACATCGAATCCTCAAGAACATTAAGCTCCGAGTCCATTTGACGAACTCTGATGACTCTGGCCATCTTCCTGCGAAGTTCTTCATGCACAATCTCTAAGGGCTTTGAAGCATCAACGATAACTGCACAGGGGTGTTTGTTTGCCATGGAACGGAACAACTTACGGGCCTGAGTCATGGATCGCTTCTCTATGGGGTCAAGGAATCCACGCGTCTTCATAATCCTTTGCTGAGCTATACGAACGGGCATGTCCAACAACACAAGAATGTCGGCATCAGGAATCTCTCTCTCCTTATGTTCTTCAAGTATCTTTTCTGGAGGTACTTCGTCAGCATTGTACGCAACATTGGAGTACAAGTATCGATCTGTGATGACCGCCGACTTGCTTTTGCTGAGGTGTGGAAGGATGACATCGTTCAAATGCTGGACACGGTCACGTATCATAGCCTCGCAAAGATTCCCTTTTTGAGAGGAATGAACGAGGTCAATAACTTCCTGTGTGTAAGGTTCCCGGGTAGTGATAGTGTCGTAACCGCACCGCTGGCACACCTCTTCAATAACTGGGACGGCACTGCTCTTGCCTGTGCCGTCGATACCTTCCACTGCAATGAGAATAGATTTCGGATCCCTTTGTAACATGAGTGTCTTTTCTCCTTTATCAGTAGTCCGTGACCTCGTAGTCCGTGACCTCATCGTCCGAACATTCTGCAAGTTTAGAGGTTTCTTCCCAAATCTTGACAAACTCAGACTCGGCCAAGGCACTAGCATAAGCGGTACTCTGCCCGCAAATCATCTTTGGTAGTCTGTCCATGAGAGTGCTTGTCTTTTCTTCCGCCCATCCTTGACAGTACCCAAGACGAAAAGTTCTGGAATGTTCCCTTGTAAATGTCATGGGTATCCTGCTGTGGAATACGTCTTCACGGCCAGCTTGATAACCACGTCCATGTTCCAAGGCTTGATGAGTATCCCATGACATAATGTCTAGGATATTCGGTAAATTCGACATACCCACCTCAATCAGGAAAGCCATATTCGGCACACGCGTTGTCTCTCGAACCATCCCCAAAGAATATCCGTATGCACTTTGAAGAATCTCCACATTCCTCAAAGGTTTTGTTCTGAACCCTCACCGTAGTGTCGCCAGATTCAATCATCGCATCCAAGAAGGCTTCCCATGTGAAGTCACTGGTATAGGCATTGCACCATTCCCATGTGAGATGGTGAAAAGGAACTAGCATACGTTCGGCCCCGCAGTCCAGAACAGCGTCTCCAGCCTTCTTGGCCGTTTCATATCCAGCTTTGGTAAGGGTTTCGATGTCCTCCAAAGCTCTTAGAAATAATGGAGTATTCTCACGCGTAAGAGTCGTAGGCAACTTTTCTACGAAGCGAGATGCAAAACGATCCAACATAAAACCGATATGGGTGGCAATTTCTTGAGTGTTACTCTCCATGATGTTCTCCAATGCGATTGAGCAAGCGTTTTGAAAGTGTTTCAGGTACATGAAACTGAGACAGAAGTGAGGATGCTATTCGATCAGGACTTTCAGAAATGTCGAGATGAACACAAGGGTTCTCGTGAAAGCAGAACCACAAGAATCTGCTAATCACCTGCGCCCACTCGGTAATTTCCTCAACGTCCAACGTACCGTGATGCAACCGACACTCCATTGTAGGATGTTTGACATGCGTCATAAACCCAGAGCTGGACAAAGCTAGGTACTTATCGGTCTCGTAGGAACCTTCCTCATATCGCGCACAATACTTATTGTTGGCCCGATTGATGTGTACGAGAGGATTCCACAGATAGGGTTGCAGTTTCGAGAAAAGCCATACTGCACAGTTGCCACGGGTGAAGGACTCATTCCCGGTATAATCGCCGCGACGCATGAATGAAAGTCCTCCAACATGGACGTGCGTTCCACAAGTGTCATTGACGTACCCGGACAGACAAGACTTCACGGCGTCCAGTACTTTCCCAAGAACCGGGAAGTCCTTCAAGGTTAATACTGGACTCACCAGCTCAAATCCGAACTTTCCACCAAGTGTCTTTTCCGTGTCAAAGTCTCCAACCGAACCGTCAGCCCCAAGCACCCATGCGTCGTCCTCATTCTGTCCGTATTTACCCGTAAACTGATAAGGAACGTTCAGGTGATGCATAGCGTGTTCAAAGTGTCTCAGGGATTCAGGATCACTACCCCCTATGAACTCAAATTCAAACCCATAGGTAAGGTTCTCGTAAGTGTCTGCGATAGGGAATGTCATTTCGTCATGGCCTCTTCAACAACGATACTATCCTGATTCTGAATGCTGTAAGACTGCATTTCGGACAGACGTAAGGGTAGAGCAACCAGAAGACCTATAATCGCAATGACGAAACATACCGTCAGGCCGATAGCATCCCCTCGTGTCCACTCTTCTGAAGTATTCCCACAGCAGGAAAGAATTTTATCCATCAAAGATTCGTTGTTGTTCTGGCTCATAACACTCTCCATAATGAGTCGGCGTGATTGCCGTTCCTCGTTATGGAGAGTGTATCACGTGAATTTGACTAAAGGTCAATCAGCACCACAAGACCTGTAAATCCTTGTGCTTTCGTCAGTGTATGGCTTTCTGGTGTAGCGGTCATGCTGAAGTTTAAGAGACCGCGCCTGACGGAATTCCCATCCGGATACGACATCGAAGTTGCCACGGTCATACACTCCAACGGCAAGAATATGGTCATGTCCGAAGTACTTCAGCCCGATTTCTGGGAAATCGTCTACCTCGTCACCGTAGGTTCTTTGTATTTCAGCAATGGACTTATCAACATCGTCTTCAGTCCTGCACCAGATCTTGTAGGCTTCGGCGGCATCGAACTCTTTTCCGGTATCGCAAATCAAGTCCAAAACCTTTGCAAGACTTTCAACGGCCTTGAAGTAATGCTTGGCATCTCGTTCGGAACAGACTTCAATGCACTCATCCATCAGGTCATCCCATTGTGTGTTCATTCGTCAGTCCTCCATTCCAATGGTAATGGTTCATACTGTGCATCAGCGCGTAGGATCTTGTTAAACTGAGTCACCAACCCTACGGGAAGTTCCTCATAATGCATGTCTGGCTCATACGAAATTTCGTCCATCGTGTAGGCGTGAAGCCTCATTAGTTCATAATTGAGCTTCCACTTGTCGTAGGATGAAGAGGTTTCTGAAGAGGGGAGAAGATCTGACGGAATCATGGCCTCTTCCTCAGGAGTAAGTTCCTTTTGTTTGGGGAGGGTCTCATCCAGCAGTTTATTCAGCCACGCCATCTCAGTTTTAGAGACCTTATTTTCAGTTTCAAGTTTCGAGACAGTCTCAACGATAAGACCTCTTTCAGGGAACTTTGTATCCCAGTAATCGAACTCCAGCTCTTTCACGAATTTCGCGGCCAAGGCATGTGGGAACCGCGATACTGGGGGCCTCATATTGTCAGAAGCGTCACCCGTGATGGAACGGTACATGGGTAGCTTCTGAATCGGAACCCCTTGGAACTTCTCTTTGAAATAGTCAAGGTAGGACAGAGCGTCGATAATGACTTTCCCTGTATCAATGACTGTATCACTACCAAGACACTGAAGCATGTCATTATCGCTCGACACAATCACCTTCTGCCCACTCATACGACTGTTGAGAGAGAAGATGATGTCGTCAGCCTCAAGACACGGATTGTAATGAATATGGACGCGCCGACACATGTTCAGATTGAACAGAAGCGGTGGCATGTTCTCCTTGATGTTGTATGTATGGATTCGATTGGCTTTATAGGAAGCGTTTATCTGTTTACGAACAGGTCTTCCGTCCACAGCGATAAACACCTCATGCCCGGAACTGAGCAATTTCAAAACAACGTCAGCTACCCATTGGGTATCCACCCATGGTTGTTCGTTGCCACGGAAATGTCCGTAATACAACAGATAGGACAGATCGAGAATGAACGAACACCTCTCTTGAAATCTGTCTGAAAATACGGACTGGAACTTTGGCTCCTGTGTAGTCACTTTCTTGGACGGATTGGAAGGAAGACGTTTTACTGGCACACTGACCGTCATTGACGTGAGCAGATCAGCGAAGTTTGTTTCTGATTCGTTTGGCATAAAGTAGCATCTCCGTATATGGGGGGAGGACTCCGACGTTTGAGTCAGGGGGGTAGCATCTCCGTATATGGGGGGAAGATTGAGATCGCAGACCTCATACACACGACCTAGTAGCATCTCCGTATATGTGGGTAGGACTTGAGATCGCAAACCTCATCCACTCCACGTAGTAGCATCTCAGTATATGTGGGGAGGACACCAAGCCTTCCCACAAGGCTGGCCAATTCTTCATCACCAGAATCGAAAATTTGATGACTTATGAATCCTCCAGCCTGTTTCACGGAGTAAGGTTTCATCGACAGAAAAGATCTCACCGTTATTAGCGTCTATTGACCAAACCTGTCTCCACCTCATAATCCCGACATGCTCTGCCGGGCAAATTCTATATGACACAGGAACTCAAAGAACAGTTCGAACACAGGATCATCCTGCATATATGCAAGGGCTTCAGGCTAGACGTAATTTTCATTTTGCGCGTCATCCTGATATTTCTTGAACATATCGTGATTCTCAAGCAACCCCATGTTATCCATCACCTCTATAATCTCATTCAAATCTTCACGATCCAATGCAGTACATACGACCTTCACAAGAAATTTGTAAGGGTACTTCAATAACACGTTCCATTGCACGCCATTCTGAGTGCTGAACTGATAATGCGTACCATAACGGAACATTGTGAGCAGGGTGTCTGCCCGATGCTGACTACAAATATCGGACAACTTCTCTGGGTTCGGAGACTTCCATGAGGTCAGGATTTTGTCCAACAAGGTTTTGGCATCATAGAATGAGATGTTGAATGCCTTTGCGATTTCCCCACGAACCTGATTGTTCGCTTGCTTAGTAAGCACACTCTTGAACATGGTCATAAGTTTTGATCTCTCTGAATACGCATTGTTCAGAGAAAACAACTTCTGGAAGCTGGGCATAGCCATAAATTCTGGAATGGTAAAGAAATCGGAAGGATTTACATGGTCATCCTTGAAGATACTGCTGTCCAAACTTGTGGAAGAAACCATGTCGGAGCAGGTCTTGTTGGATAAAGTCTGTGGGTTTTTGAGATGAAGGAAGGCCGACTGAAGAGATTTCACCTGTTCGCTGAGGCTGTGTACTTTACTCTCAAGATCCTTTGATCTGGAGTCAACTCCCTTCAAATTGATTCCGAACTGGGTCAGTTTCACAGGGAGTTGACTGATCTGGAAGTCGAACTTGGTCATCTGTTCCATGTAGAACTTACACATAACCGGAAGAATGAATTGGAAGAACTCCACTCCAACTTTAGGCGTGTACTCATACAGAAGCGACATGGCCACAGAGAGATCATACTTGGTGCCGTTATTGTCGTATCTCACACAGTCTTTGTTGTAGATACCAGAATTGAACACACGAGATGCTTTTAGAAAAGATACCGGAGTGCCGCAGAGGGTACTGATGTCATCCAAGGAAAGCCACAAGGTAAATCGCTCGAAGTCGAAGTCAGCATCAAACAGGTCTAACGAAATGACCTTATCTCCAAAGGTAGTGCGGAAATTGATGATTTTCTCAACGATTGCGGGACTGCACATGTCTTTTTCTCCTAAGGTTTTTTGTCTTCAAATGAACCTGAATCCAGCATTCCAAAGGCCACGGATTCAAGCGTAATTTCTCCGTTATGGTACTTCTCATAAAGTGTGGAGTAGTCTTTCAATGTCGGTATGGCGTTTGAATTTTCCCCACTCTCAGCAACCAGTTTCGCCTGTATGGCAGGGTCTATTTGACCCCAAATGTTCTCAAACAGCTTATCAAGTCGTATCTCCACGATTCCCTTACTCAGCAGATGGTGAGGACGAAACATCCGTTGTTCAGCAAAACAGTAAAGAGTTTGTCCTGTGCCATTCCCTGAATACAACTTCGCGGCCTTGGTGTTGGAATTATCATGGAACGGGCAGAAACACGTCCCCTCGTCTACTGGAAAATAAGGGTCTTCAGAATGAATACACGCATCAGATTTTAGCAGGACATGGAATGGGACAAGGCGGTCTATGACCCACTCCATGAATTTTTCCGAATATTTTGTGTCGGTGTCTTTGCACATAAACCACCTATAAAAGAAAAGGGCTGTCACACTTTCATGCGACAGCCCTTTCATACCACACAAATTTCATAGGTGAAGGATTCAGCACCACAAATAGATCAGGTAAACTCAACTTCCCCGGGATTGAAGAACTGCGTCTGATGTCGAGCCTTCTCCCTCGGTCGTTCTTCCTCACGAATAAACGGAACCACTGTACATACATACCACAGCCCTATGAGGTATGTGTCATTGACAGCCGTAATTCTCCAGTCATCATCGTTGATGCACAGCACTTGATCTTTAACGATGTTCAATTTGCGGTCGCCAAACTGGAAGGGTATGTACACAATGATTGGAGAGTCATTCTTCTCCAGATGATTGAAACGGAGGTTGGCCAGCAAACGGCGGTCGGGATGACTGTTGAAGAGGACATGGATGTGATACTCACGCCCGGACAGCTTGTGATTGTCAGCATACATGGACACGGAATCCACATCGATCAAGACAGCCTCGAATCCGTACAGACGCATGGCCTCGTCAATCAGATTTATCTGCAACTGCCGTTCGTTCTCCGTAGGCAGTAAGGACGTAAACATACCCATGTGGACTCCTGCATCGTCTTACACAGTAACTAACAAATATGAGACTCGTCTTCTTGATGAAGCTGGTAAGCAAAAAATGGACAATAGCCCTGAGGCCCAATCCCTTCAGACTTTGGTATGGACACCTCTGAAACCTTTGTCATAATCCTTTTGCCCGTCTCTTCATTGATGAGCGTGACGAACTTACCCTTTCTTTCGTCGATGCGGAAAGACTCAGGTTTCCCTGTCGTGATAGGGCCTGATAAATCATTGTAGGGTGTAAGGGTGATCACATCTCCAACGCAGAAACTGCATACACGGTCGTTGTCGTTTTCCATAATCTTGCCAAGCTAAAAAGAAACCCAGAGAAGCCTCTCTGGGTTTGATACGAACCGCGAGCCGCAAAACCTCGTACTGTGTAAGACCACAGATCTAGTCGTTGACATGGATCTCAACGAACTTCGGATAGTGTACTGAGTATGTGGCTTTCACATCACCAGCATCGAGATCATCAGGCGAGATTTCAAGAAGTTCCTCTGCTTCCTCCGCTGTGATGAAGTAACTTTCCACAAACAGCTTCTCGATAACACCAACACACAAACGACCGCACTCCTGCATCAGATTCATACCTTTGACGGCATCCATGAGCTGGTCATCATCGAAGTCATCAATCAGGTCTTCCACATCGTCGGCTGATAAAGTCAGGTTGACCTCCTTCTTCGAAGGACTTCCGATGAAGTTGTTCAACTGTTTGTCCAGTTTTACAATCCCGTTCCAAAGTCCGGCCAGAGCTTCACAGAGCTTGTCTGTACTCTGGACATACCTCTCAAATAATGGTCGTTCCTTGCTTACATCATGGACTTCCCCGTCGAGGCCCTGTAATACGGTGCGCAAGACATCCACTGGTTTAGTGACCCCGTTGATGTCGATTTTGTACTCACCACCGAAGAGATCCTTTCCGTTGTACATGCGATCAGCCTCACTCTTGGCGGCTTCAACGGCAACCTGAATCTTCTGAATATCCGACAGAGCTTCGGAACAGTTTGGAAGGGATTTGAAGGGTGAGTTAATCTTACTGAACGTGCCCGGCTTATAAGGGAAGGTGAAGTCTTTGTACTCTGACATGAACTTACGCACCTCTGCGGACATCTCATCCACCATTGCACCGACCTGCGTGTCAATGTATGAGGCGCATTCGGAAACACTCAGCATGGCCTGTTCATCAAGGTTGTGGACGATATTGATGTTGTCTCGATACCACTTATCCCCACGGATGGCAGGATACACGACATCGCCTTCGATATGGACTTGACCAGTGGTTCCTTGAAATGACGATGAAAGAGCCTCGTCCATAGAACCCTGATCCACGCGACCGATGAATATGCCGTCGAGCCGTCCTCTGATGAAACACATCCCGCTGTTTGTGCTATACACATGGATGGCCCCGTTCACCCTCGGCATCGAATTCCTTTTGGAATCGTCCTGAAACCATGCCACGCACTCAGCGGTCATCATAAACTGTGCAGAACGATTGCGTTCGATCTTAAAGTCTTGAGGAAGAAGTTCTCTAAGTTTACGAGTAGTGGCCCCTGATTTCAGCCATTCGTACAAAGATTTCTTAGGATCTGCCTTAGCTTCATTACGTCGAATGTTTGTGTGTATCATAAAGACTCCTTGGGATAGAAGAGAAATTCCGTGGTGCTGAATACAAGACACGCATCAAAGTTTGATACGATACGGCATAATCACTGATGTTCAGTGATCCCATAAGACATGGAGGAAGTTATGGCGCAGTTCAAGAGCAAAAAGGCTATTGTAGACACCCTAAAACAGCAGATTCAGTCCAACCCTAAACAGGCCGTCCGAGCCCTTCTGAGAATCTACGAGAACCAGAACGAATCCGAAAGAGAGGCCCAGTGTACCATGTTCAAGGACGGGTGCGGGTTCACTCAGAATGACGCAGAGTTTGGTTCTTCGCTGGCCGAGCAGTACCTTGAAAAGAACTTCCTGACAGCCAAGCAGATGGAATCTGTCCAGAGAATGATGCCGAAATATGCCAAGCAGATCGTTGAACAGAGCATTGCTTCCGGGAAGATTGTGTACGACAAAACCACGCGCATTTACTCATGGTAATCTTGCTAGAAGTTGAGGTATAACGATTCGTAGACCATAGCCTTCTCCTTCTTCACGATCCTCTTGAATGAGGAAATCCCGGACTGGATATACTCATGCCGTCTGTACAGGTTTTGCGGGATATCCACGGTATGGTCTCCATCGCCGGACTTTCCATCATAAGATAGCATCCACCGAACCCCTGTTCGGTTCAGGTGTTCAAGACATTCCCAGAGGCGCGAAGATTCGAATGTTTCTCCATACATGCCCTTGGTGTGGAAGTATGGTGGGTCGAGGTACACGAAGTCTTCGGCAGTTACGGTTCTCAAGGTTTCCGTGAAATCCCCACTGACGAAGACCACGCCGTGAAGTTTCTGATGCCAATCGAGAATAATGGCGTCCATGGTATCTGGATGGATGCCGGGCCTTCCTATATGAAAGGACGTGTTGAACTTACCTTCCCTATTGAACCGGATCAGCCCGTTCATGCACGTTCTAGTGAGAAACAGAAAGTCCCAAGGTTCTTGGTACGCATTAAACCGCTCTCGAACTATGTAATAAAAGTCATTGTCCTTTTGCAACGCTTCCCACAGAGACCTGTATTCTGAAGCCAGACGATTTGGAAAAGTCTTTATGGCCTCCCACAGATCAATCAATGGTTTGCAGGAATCTCCGACCACGGCCTCCTCTGGACCGACGCGGTAAAGCATAGATCCACCGCCGACAAAAGGCTCGTAATAACGTCGAAAGGACGGAATAAATGAAGCCAGTCGGTCGGCCTGAGAACGCTTACTACCAGACCACTTGACGAGAGGTTTGATCGTAGACACTTAGCACCTCTCGTCCGTCGATGTGGAAAGGAACTTCTGTATCGCCATTGATTACTCCTGAGTGATTTCCATAGAGCCGTCAGGACGAATCTCTACATCAGAATTAGGCATCGCATCCTGCATGATTTGAAGCATCATCTGATCAATGTCGTTCTCACTCTCCATCTTACGACGTTTCGCCTCAACTCGCTTCGAATATCGTTTGCAGGCTTCCCGAACATTTACCTTACGTTTCTCTTTCATAAACCCTCTCCTTTGTTCCAAGGATGCATGTGTATCCGTCTGGTTCTTACGCTTCCTCCAAGACTACTGAACAGATTCATTGTCTGCTCATGCCTTGTTTATAGCACGAAATTTAGGTTCTCCGAGACCCAGCACCACATCAGATCACTTACGATGGATGATACGGCCACGAGTCAGATCGTAAGGGGACAGCTCTACGGTCACGGTGTCGCCGGGGAGTATCCTGATAAAGAACTTTCGAATCTTCCCAGACACGTGGGCCAGAACTTCCTGACCAGTTTCGATCTTTACTCTGAACATGGCGTTTCGTAACGCTTCCAAAACGGTGCCGTTCATCAGGATTCCTTCCTCTTTTTGTTTTCCGCTCATTGCCCATCTCCATACGTCAATATCACACTAAATGCCGTAGTTACGGTGGTTTCGATAGTACAAAGGTGGTTGACCTAAGGAGAACGGTATGGGTATCTTTACAGACTATGGACGTTATGTCAAAGCACGCGAGTTCAAGAAATTCTGCAACAGTGGCGGCGGGGTTTGGTTTGCTTTTGGAGCTGGTGGACATCAGTGGACTACTGAGAACATGCCCAAAGCACCTCCGTGCAATAGCCGCCAGCTCAGTAACCAGAACAATCCGAACTCTGACTCTTCCGACGGCAGTGACACCCCGGGTATCGAGCCTATCCCCCCTTCTGGGAGTACCAATCCGAAATACAGACCGTGTCCTTGTGGATGTGGATGCATGATTGAATCTCCAGTAGTAACTTGGGGTACAGAGGACGGTGACTGGCACGACATTCCGACCTTCGAGTACACCCTGCCTGTGATGATGCTCCTGACAACCACGCGTACCGAACCTATGGTGAAGTACCTGTCTGAACACCCTCTCTGTATGCAGTTGAATCCTGAAGGGAAGGCCGAACTGTACTTTGCCTATGACAATGACCGAGACCCTCTATTTGTATCATCGGATACAAGGATCTCGGCGCGTCAAATTCTGAAAGCCTACCATGATCAGTACGATCCAAATGCCTATGCCATGGTATTTCGCGATTATTTCCTCACCAACGGAAAAGCAGAAGGGGACAGTACTGAATACTATGCCACGCGTTCGGCTGGTAAGTCAGAAGATGACGATACAGAAAAGGGATTGTGTTTTGATCTTGCAGGACTCCGCCATTCTCTTATTCAGTTTGCTACGGTAGCTGAAAACACCAACCAGCGTCTGAGTGAGAAGCCGGACAGCAGGAAACCTGTACTCAATCCGGATGGTACGCAGAAAACGGAGGCAAGACTGGATGAGTTTGGAAATGTTGTCTTAGACAGTAACGGATTGCCTATTTATGACCCGGTATGGACAGATTGGTCAGAAGCCGAGTTGCTGGCCAGAAGGACTGCGCGATACCATGAGATGAAAGCTCAGCCTTTCCTAGTTTTGACCGATTATGTACGAGATCGTTCCAACGACAGAAGAAATCGTCCCACAACGGAAGACGAGAGCAGTGGTTCGACCGTAGGAACAGGAAGTAAGCCTATCTCTACCGAATACAGCGACATGTATGAAGACAGAGATGCCGCACGGTATCTGAACGGATACACTGCCGACAACAAACCTTATGGAATGCCTTTGACCGATATGGAGCGGGATCGTAACTATCCCATATTCCCGGTGGCATACCTCGACGACTTGAACTCTACTGACGAAGACTACAACAAACCCCTGTTTGTCAACGACGGTGTGTACTACAACACTCGCGCTGTCACCTCGGAAGGATACACTTACTCCGATGAGGTAACGGTACCCCTGATTACAGACAAAGAAAAATACGCGGCATTCCAGCGTCGCAGACACCGATGGATACTCTCGGGATGGTATAATGCCTTCAACTTCCTGACGTTTGTCCATGGTACAGCAGAACTTGTCTGTGAAGCCGAGAAAGAGGCGGCAGATACTTTCCTGTATGGAGGTCGTTTCTGGCGTCTTGCTACCGATGACATGTTCCCTACCTACGTTCTTCTCAGAGTAAACCTGAATCCTTTTGCCATCTCTAAGTTCCCAGAAGTTGACCGTTCCTTTATCGTAAAGCAGATAGCCATTTACCACATGAAAGACGCGGCCTCCGTGGACGTAATGCGGGCAGAAGATTACGTGTTTGATGTAGGACAGGCTGTGCCGGATGGTACAGGCAAGACCGTCATTGACCAAAAGAATCTGGAAATGATGATGAATGATTACATGATTAGTGCGGAACGTGTGGCCAACCAGATTGACCGCTACGGATACATCATCGGATTCTAACAGGAGAGGATACCATGGCAAAGAAAATGACTTTAGAGGAGCTTCTGACGCCCCTCATTGATGACGCCGCCAACGTGTTCTACTCCAAGCTGGTGTCTGTTCTGGACGCATTGTGGGGACAGACGTTTGTCTACAAGGCATGGTGTGGTTGGCACAGACATCGACAGATCGGCTTCAAATGGAAGTACGGCGGGTTCTCAAGCTACAACTCCGACAGGAAGTGCGTCATTGACCTCAACACCATCGACCTGTCAAAAGTCCCAGTCAATGGGTTTAAGTACCTGCGGGCCGTGTACTATATGGATCTGTCTAAAATCCTCATCGACACCACAGAGAGTATTACCAATACCGGAGGTGCTCCGGTTCCTACGTACAGGATTGACCCAGACAACCCGCTCACCCTGATTGGCTACACCCTGTCGGACAGCAGTGCAGATATTACCTATGGAAAAGGAATCGGGGAAGTGTGTGTGAAGACCTCCGGCGAGGGAGTGCTGGAGTCAGAACTTCTTCAGAAGGAACTTCCGAAACCTTTTATGACTTTGCTCATAGGAAGAATCTATAATGATTCTGGAGTGGTAACAGACTTTGACCCCATCTACAACAACGGAATGCTTCCCTTCGACACCTTTGGGTTCACCATCAACAAGAAAACCACCATATACAGCTCAGAACAGCACGCCTCCTTACAAGAATCTCTGAATACCAACGAAATAAGTCAGGGTACAAAATATGAATGGGATTGTGGTCGCGTGATGGAATACAGCACAGGCACCACCCTTTGGTGGAAGTATTACAGCGTAGACTCAGACGGTACGAAATGGCTTATGGAATCGTCCGACCGTCCCAACAGCATCAACCCAGAATTTCGATCACCGTTTCTGTCCAATCTATGTGACACCAGATACTTTCTGGACGGAACTTGCTTCAAGACCGAAGTGCTGGGCGACCGTACATACCGAGTTTCGGTCTGGAGAGTGGGAACTCATGTGTACCCTGAGAAAAGCGCAAACCTGTTTCTGAAATTCACACCGAACAAGATGCACAATGTTAAACCCTTCACAAACCGTCACGGAGAGGTAGAGTACAAGGGAATCCCCAGATACAAGCTCCCAAAGCTCACAAAATCTGCCAGCAAGTTTCTGTACTCCAAGCACTGCATTCCCTGCGTCGAAGATGAGGAAGGAGGTAACGTGATTTTCCGTGACCTCTTGAACAATAGCGTCCTATTTGTGTCGCCAAAACTGGTTCACCGATCAGCTTACGATATCGCAAAGAATTATACCAGACATGTCACGACAACATGGTCATGCGATTATATTCTCATGCTCATTCTGGCTGTAAGCAATGTGTCGGCGCATTACCTATTTAGCGGTAATCCTAGCAATTCTCTGATGTGGAGGATTGCCTCTCAGGAAGCCTTGGTTCAAATAGGCTCTTTGCGTTCCCTGACCAATGCTGACCTGAAACTGATCACAAAATACTCCGTTGGTTCCTTTGCGTATAATGCTAGTCATGGGTGTGTTCCGAAATGGCAGGACATCCAAACCCCCTATGTATTTATCGAGAACAAGGATCGATCCCAGTACAAAAGTGATGGTGGAACTCTTTGCAAATTTGTCAATGTGGGAACCCAAGAGGCTCCGTCTTACTACAAGGTGTCCAGACGATCTACCAAAGCAGACGACTACGGGCCTGATCAGACTGGAGAGAACTCGCCTCACACCTTCCGAGTAGACCCGTGGACAGAGGCAGATGTCAATAAGTACAGACTGGCCAAGCCAATGAACGTGACCATACCGGGATATTATGCGAAGTCTTTTGCCGCCCACGATCCAAGCAACAATGCCGCTGACCCCATGACCGACCCAACGTGGCTACTCTCAACGCAGTGGAGGGTGTTCGCAAAGAACCTTGAAAACCTGTTTCCCAAACGAGGATTGACAGGTGGGGCAGAATACAAGCCGATTCTGAAAACCTGCTTCATTGACGAACACTCGATGGGGGAATTCCTATACATGGCCCAGACCGGAAACGGTATGAAGCTGTCCTTGCGGAACTTCAGTGGGCGTGATTATATCGTGGCTGAGTAACTGGAGGAAACCGATGATTTTACTACCATACATGTACGGAAACTTATTCCTTCGGAATGCCGACGGTACATTCACGGTATTCCGACTCGGAACACATGGCAAACAACGCATCGAGGCTTTGGAAGAGGTCACAAAGGGCCTGACTACTGAACAAATTCGACAAAACGCTTACCGACGCTTATTCAACTTCTACCTGAAAGAGACCCCGGTCGAGCGGATGTTTCATAAGGTACTCTACACCGACGGATTCATCTTCATCGCCGACGAAATGTACCAGCCGGATGAACGCAAAAGCCTCACCGACACAGGATACCTAATCGCTCTCAAGGCATGGAAAGAAATTCTGGAATGGGCAGAAACTGAGCAGTTCTTTGAAACCGGGATAGGGGAACCTCTTGGGATTCAGGTCTTCCTCAGTAGCAAAATGCTCCAGAAACTGGAAATTGACGATGCCTCCGATGCCGCTGACCAGTCTCTGTATCGTGAAGTTCACATCAATCAGAAGAAGTCCTACATGGTTACTGACATCTCTCTGAACAAGATCGACAGTGAGGGATACCCGTCGTGGAAATCTTCCGAGTTACATCGAAACAAGACCTACCGATCCGTGGTATGTTACGCTGGGATTTCACCGATGGTTCCTTCCTTCACGAACGTGGAAAGCTCGAAGAACTACACGTACCTCCATCGCTTGGAACTTGAACATAACACAGAGTTTGATGACGGCGATGGAGGGCTTGGATACTACACGTTCTACGAGGCAACCCCCGGGGTTCTCGGGAAAGCCCTGTATAAAGGATTTACCTGTGCCACGCTGTTACAGACTCCAGTATGGGTAGTGAACTCCAGTGGTGAAAAGGAAGCCACGTGGGAAGACCCGAACCTGAAGAAGCCAGTTCGTGTACTGATTCCAAAGGTAACTGTGGAAGACCTCGAAAAGATTCGAGACTACAACTAAAAGCCGGGTCAGGAGCTATCGAAATCGTAAGTCTCTTCTTGCTATGGGTACATTATGCGAAAAAGCTACACAATCATCAAAAAATCTCGAAACGGGAAATTCATTATCCACCACAAGTCGTCACACTATCACAAGCTGTTCTCTAACGTTCTGATTCGTAGAGATGTCGCCAATTCAGGCAACATGTTTCGACGGGACGCGCATTCTCACTTCCTGAATACACGCATGGCCTCGTATGCCGTGCCGTCCTTCCGAGACCCTGAAAAGTCCGGCCAAGACATCCTTGAGCCTTACGAGAACGAGCAGTCTGGGATACTGTGTGAGCTGGATTCTGGAGTCCCTCTCAGCGTGCATCTTAACCTGTGCCGTCTCGCCCACACCGATAGCGTAAGGTACGTGCAGGACGGCGTGTTCTACAAGATGAACGACAGAAATCAGAGATATGTTGAAGATCGCACCATGCCGAGAAGACAGTACCCTATGGGTATTTACTATGGATGGTTCAAAGTCAAAGTGTGGGTGTACTCAAAGAAGCACAAGAAGGGACTGTCTGTACCAAAAATGGTTCGTGGGTGGCTTGTTCAAAAGAGAGACAATAATGCATTATGCGGAAGAATCGTTCATCACGCCTCAGTAACCGGCAGGAAAAGAACGGACAACACCTATTCACGAGAAATGGAACACCCTGCGGAAACTGGATTAAAATATACGACGAGATGTAAATCCAAGTCTTTCATACCTGAAAGACCCTGCATCTACATTCCGTTTTCAGCCTACAACGCGCTCCCGTATATGATGGCCTACATTCCAACGAACTATCCGAGTCCATTATCACACGACTTAAATCTCAATACGACCTTGTCCTTGTCGTACAAAAAGCGTTCCCTCTATATGTACACAGGCACCATCGCAGGAGAGGCGTCGAACAATACCTCTACAACCGTCCAGAATCCAACAAATCGGGTTCTCACGATCACGACTCCTTTTGAAGTGACCATACCGGACATGTTTGTAGATGGCCAGTATCATCATGGTATAGGGAGGAATCCTTCGACATACCGAGCAATGCGTAATGAGTTGATCCGAGTTAGGAACTTCTTCGCAGAACATAGTCAAGGTTCTGTGGTGTCCTTTCTCATTGGAGACTTCATCGCACTCATTGAAACTTTGGAGTACGTCTCAATGAAAAAACTGCTTACCCACATTACTCCAAATGCGGTTAAAATCCAGATAAAAGACGCCGTAGTAAAGTACACTTCAGACATGAAAGCATATCTCGAATCTCTCAAGGCTCAACAGCAGACCAGAGACCCTTCAAAAATGTACACCGGAGACCCCATTTTAACCAGCGATCCCCTGTATGTTGATGGAGTGCAAGTGCGCTCTAAAGTCATTGAAACCATCCCATACGAAAAGATTTCCCTGAAGGTATTTTATGATGTCAGCTCTTACACCTACACTGGGTACAACTTTGACAACTACATAAGTGCTTATACGGTGAACAAACAAACCCTTTCCGCTTCACTACCTCCGGTCTCTTCCCTTCATATTGGGGGCAAACCGCTCGTTTCCGACCTCAGCGTGTCGTCTCCAACTATCACCATTCATGCCTTGAAGATAGAAGGAGACGGAAACGATGACTACCCATTCAATGGGATGACGGGTAACTTTTCCGTCAAAGAGGATGTGATTGACAAAATCCTGAAAAACGAAGATGACCCAGACCACCCGTACTGCATATTGAGAGTGTCTATTGAAAATCCAAATGGCGATTACGATGTCATTGAGCTTGATCAGGTCTGCGTTATCTTCGTAAACAAGAGCTTGTCAGAGAAATATGAACTTGAGGAAAATACGCGTTACATTGCCTTCTACAACACATCAGGAACACAAATATGGGCTGAGTATGAAAACACATGGATACGCGCTGTCCATGACGTGAACACGGAATGGTCGAAAGTGTTCATTGAAAATGACCCCACCATTGAGGAAGTGGACTTTGAAAACACCTTCAAGTACACAAAAATTTTCTTCCAGAGAATCAAGGATGTCATCGAAGGGTACAAATACAATGATGATACTGACGAAGTCCCAAGGATGTCCGACACAATGCGTGCCGAAATAGACTATTTGATGTCCTCGCGCTCTATCCAGAAGATGGACATCGTATATATCCACAAAGCCTTCACAGTAAAATCAGGGTTCCACAAGGGTTTGTTCGACAACGAAACAAGCTATATTCATACCGATGAATCAACTGGCAAACGTAGAATAAGTGAAGGATGGTTCACAACCACTGTGTGGGACACCTCTTCAGGGGAGAATCGACGTAAGTATGAATCAGGATTTCACTTCACCCAGTGGATTACAAAAATGCTTAACCCGGTGCCAGCCGGAATCATCGACTTATCACAAGATCCCATACTTCTGGATCACGACTTGCCACAGTTGCTAAAACTTCGCTTCGGGCCGTACCCGCTTCACCAGAATATCGGAGACCCAACTTTCGGCAACATCTACTGATAAAAAGAACCCCTCCCATCTTACATACGTCGATTGGAGGGGTTCTTTTTACGTTATCCGATCATCTCACATCCATCCGAGGCTTCATCGTCCTCATAGAAGTAGTCTTCAGAATCATCGCAGTAGTCATCCTTGTCTTCCTCTTCCGGATATTCCTCGCAAAGACAGTCATCCATACGACGCGCCGTGTTCTCAAGGGTTTTAGCGATAGAGCGTAAAGAGGATGCAAACTCTTTAATCACGTCGGTATCCATGTCTCTACCATCCATTCCGAGAGCAAATCTGGCAAGGAGTGAAATTGATTCCACAGCCTGACGTTCTACCAACGTCTCAGACATCTCACGTTCAATGTCCGACAAAAACGAGGCATCCCTATTGTATGCGTCCCGTACTTCAAAGCAGGAACGTAAGTTGTCGCCGGAAACGTACACATCACGATCTATCGAGTATGCCTCCACAGGCACGCTATGAATCACACGAAGTTTCATGGAGTGATGGTTCTGAATGTTGAATGTGGCCACGCAGACATCAAGAGTGTTGGTGGAGGAACCTACCGACAAAAAGGCCGGAGCTTGAAGATGCTGTTTCAGAGACTTGTCGATCATGGAGTCACGCACGTCAAACAGCACACTTTTTATGGTAGAGTACAGGCGACACAGGCAGTGCGTGTCATCAGAACGATGATCACAGCACCCAGAGTAGGAATAACCTTCGGGAACATCCTTCTGAGAAAAGATCATCTTACCCGTTACTTTTACAGGAACCACTGTCGGGTATTTCGCAAGCAGGTCTAATTTCTGACAAGTTTCACGTGACTTCAGGATATCCCATTCAAAATCGTAACTCATAACCACCTCCGGGTTTTGGGCGACCACCCTAGCCGCCCTGTTGACAAGGTTACTTATAACACAAAAATAAAGCATGGAACCTTTCAGCACCACAAGTCACTTTTGGCACGTTCCTGTGCCTACTTCCTTATAGTCATCCTCCCCACGAATGCTTCTGCACACTGCTCTGTAATTGTCCAAACCAAACCCGCCGTCATAAATCTCAAAGACTTCGAGGTGCTCATCCTGAAGTCTGCGTTGTATATCCCGTGGAAGGTCTGAGAAGGTTTTTTGAGACAGTTCCTTTACGAACCGGCAGTCGGTCAAAGCAAAGTCGCCACGAAGGTATTTCTTGAGAATGACAAAACGCTTCTTGCCATCGACCACTTCAAAGAACCGACCTTTTCCGTGTAGAGACGGATTCTCACCCGTGACAAACGGAGTAATGGCGGTACCGATGAGAAGACTCTCGATATAATACGTAAAATCCTCCAGAGTACGTCCTGCGACGACCGATTCATCGGGTTCGACCAAGTAAAACGTATTGAGCAACTGCTGTACGGTAAGCCAGCTCTTTTCCACCCTAACAGACTTCGCAAACATCATCGTTCCTTCATGCTGTAAAGTTCCTTCCATTCCAGACCTTCTGGACGATGGATATGCATCTCGGCATAAAAGTCCATCGGCATCGTGTCTACATAGTTGCTGACGGACTCAACCACCACTTCCCCTTCACAGATACAAATCAACTGTATCCCATCCCCATCACGGGAATGTTTGTTGCTCACATACCCATGCACCCATTCCCGGATGACATTGATTTCACGGGTAGTCTGACTTGGAACAGAACTCCAGTTCTTGAGATTATTCCATTCCAACAGGTACACGTCTCTCCCGTTGTAACGGGCTTGTTTCGTATAGGTGGGCAAACATGGCTGAATTTGGTCCAGCACGAAGGTCTCGTAGTCTCTGTACACATTTTCCTGACACAGGATATAAACATCATAAAGATAAGCCATATATTACTCCACATCAATCGGACTCGTCGTCAGCATTGTACCAGTAAAGAGCTTCCCCATCGGCCTCAAACCACTCGCCCTCCGCATCCTTTCCGGCTAGATGAATGTAAGCCTCCGTAGCTCCATAATCGATCAGGTTCATAAACCTAGCCTTGGCCTGTTCCAAGGTGTCGTAAAACTCAGAACAATCGGTGCTGTGAACAGAGTATCCTACCACAGACAAATCCAAGGTGCGGTTCCAGTAAGAGGCTTTTGCCAGATCAATCAGCTTGGCAAGGAAGGCAGATTCCTCCAAGCAGGTGCAATTCAAAAAAGCCTCAGCTCGACGGGCACATTCAGCCACAGGCTCCATACGTAACCGAGAAGACTTTACCATATCCATGATCGTACTCTCCTTAAAAGGGAATATCTCCATACACAAACTCAGAGAGATTCTTACTCATTTTGCTGTACATACTCTTGAGCGCATTGTAAATCGGAACCATAGGCAAGTCAGACGCATAAGGTACCCGACAATACTCGTGACCAACATCCTCTTCAAGGTCTTTGTTATTCCCCAAGTTGTGTGGATCATGGGCAATCGACCGGGCAAGGATTTTCGTTTCCGAAGCTGTCACAGTGATCAACATAAGGATCAGCCCAAGGTCTGTATAGGAATAGACAATGAAGTTGTGGTCAGAACCTTCTTTACACTTCGTAACATTGAACATTGCATTCTCTGCGCGTTCAATGAGGAACAGACTGTTGAATACAGAAACGGTCTGAGCTTCTTCGGCACCACAAATGTCGGACTTGATAAACATGGTAACTCTCCAATGGAAGGTCAAAAGAGAATTGGTCACAGAAGCCCCTAGAACGCTCTCTGAGCGATTTTCTTGGACACCCCTGTAACTACACAGGGTGAATCGGAAAACGTCGTCAGAGAGCGTTCTAGCAACTCAGGAGATGACGATTTGTCGTGGATGCCCTAGAAGCACGACACCCATGACAAAAGGAACCTTACCACAGAAGGTTTCAAAACCTGTTATCAGCACCACAAACCTATTACGGTTTTCCGTCGTCGTGTTCCGGGCACAGGGCCTTACATGGACATTCGTTGATGCCTATTTCTTTCTTGAGTGGAACATCCCCAAGAATCTTCCGTATATTCTCTGGAACCAAAGAGTTGATGTGCTTTACCGTAGGGATGCGGTAGTCGTGGTCTTCATCAGTTGGAAGGTTTGAGTTCACTTTGAGATGCATCAGGAACTCGTCCACACTGAATCGACGATACTTGCGGTAAATGTACCCACGAAGCGTCATTCCGATGGTGGCACGGTACAAGGGAACATGCTCGCCGAAGTTGTCCAGATCGGAATTATCCTGACAGGTATCCATCAGCAAATGCGACGACTGGCCTTGGATAATCTTATCGTCTGCATCAATGGTCAGGAACGGAAAGCGGATCAGATTCTCCTGCGCCTCGATCACAAGTTCATCAAAGTTGTCTCGACTGGCGGAAAGGATCTCAAGGTCATATTTCAGCTCATAAATAGAGTTGACCAGCGTCAGGTCGTCAGGGAACCCGCGAGCGACGATTTCTGCTTGAGACATCCCGTCTGTGTGACGGTCGCCTATCTTGTATTGAGAATAGGGACTATTGTCGCGGTACAGTACAGGACAAGATGTGCGCCGAAGAATCAAGACTGGGAAATGAATGTCCTGCCCCTCGTAAATCGCATTGTCTCGTATCTCAGAGATCTCGACACTGGAATGGTTGATCCACACGGTGTTCGGGTAAAAGAACTGAAACCTTTTCAGCATCCCCATATCGTAATCACGCACATCCACAATCGTTGCCATTGCACCCTCCATCAGGTCATTTCAGAAAAATACCAAGTTCCATATCCTGCATACCACAATCGTCTGATATACCGGACAGAGCTTTGTCGGCCCCTGAAACAGCATAATACAGGTCAATCATAGCTAACTCAGGAATCTTCGGAGACTGGGCATACTCGGCGACAGCTTTCTGAATTCGATGACCATAGAGTTTGTGTGCTGTCTTCACCAGTTGGTTGTATCCCCCACGGTTTCCTTCCACTTCACCATCCATCACGCGCCCGAGGAAGGTAAGGAGGGAAGAGTCGGTTTTCCAAGACTCTCCAGACTCGACATGCTGAAGATACGTGCTCAAGAACATACTCCAGTCGGATTTGCCAAAGATCTTGAATAACGGATAAGGACTGATCGACTCGGTCTGTTTTCGGCTGGGGAGCTGTTTACCTTGAATGAGGCATGTCAAAACGAGGTTCAAAAACTGAGGCATCTGTTCAGCATACACCTTGCGAAACTCCCCAATCCGCTTCTCTTGCTTTGGGAAATACCACATGATGTAATCGCGGACATTGCTGAGACGGACTATCTTATGTCTTCCAAAGGATGTAACCCATCCAAGGTTTTCTCTTGCATCGGGGTCAAGAAACTCACGCAGAACGATGTAGTTGTGAACATAGTTCAACCTGTCCATGACAAAGTCGTTCATTTCCCCGGTATAGATCATCCCTTGATACTCTGGGCGGTAATCGTTGATGTTATCCGACACAACGAATCGAGGGTACAACGACTCAATGAAACCCATGTGGGTTGTAACAACGATTCTTCCAACAAGAGTAGTGGCGTCCAGTTTGCCCTTAGCCTTGTGACGTAAGGCATCACGGGTTTTTAACGAGGTCTTGAGAAGAAGACTGTTTTGCCGAGCTTCTTTGCTACGGACTGTGAGGATATGAGCCAAACGTTTTTTGACAGATAGCTTTCTTGATACGACGCTGGCAGGTTTACTTGCATACAGACCCATCAGGCTTTCTCCAAAATCTTCGCAATGCGTTCCTTAAACCCCCGGCCATGATGATGCATCCGGCACATCGTGTCAACTCTTGCCATCTCCACGGACCTTTTCAAACTCTCAGTCTTGTAGATCGGCAATGGTAGCCTGATTCCGTTGAAATCTACGGCCATGTCGGTTCTGGCTTCCCACGCCTTTCCAAATGAGTAATCTGCTACAACAGGTATCTTACACACCAAGGAGGCTCTGGACAATATCGTAGACATAAGGTCATCTGCAATGGACAGCAGGATTACGCGATGAGAGGTCTCTTCAAGGAACTTCAGAAGCATGGACTGAACTTTGAACGACACCTCTGGGTCAACGATCATGGAGAGATTTATAACGATGGGTCGATTCAAATCCCAGTCGATGTTATTGTAATACTCGATAATCTCCCTCAACTCTTTGACAGGGGAAGACACCATAGCGACCTCCTCAGTACCAGAATCCGTACTGATAGAAGCATCCGGGACGGCGTCTTCTGAAGAATCCGCGACAAATCCTATGGTGTGCATGGACGCCAGAATATCCTTATGATGGATCGATAGGTACCGAAGTAGGCTGTCTACTGCACCACCAACATAAATGCGTGGGTATCCAGCCTTTGTTGACGAAGAAATTTGCATCAAACCCTGTCTCCGTAATTCTCGTTATGATCGATGAATTCTGCCTGCATCTGCAACATATAGGATTCATACATAGGCGCGTAACGTTCCAGCCAGAGAGCCGCAGATTCCTTTGTTGTCCCATAAAAAGGTTCAACATCCAAACATGCCTGTATGTGCGCTATATACCGCAACTGTTTCTCCGTTACTGGAGTGAATACCAGCTCCCCATTCAATACAGGCCGTCCAAATCCAGACATGAAATTCATTACAAGTCCTCCACAAAGCGAGCCATAACGTCCGATAGCTTAATGCTAAACTGGTCTACTTCTAAGTTTGCGATACTTTCTGCCATTTCAATGGATGCCTCCAAAGCCTCGTCTCGTATGCGTTTGAGGTCTAAGGGGTTGCTATCCGGAGATACCACTCGCGGCATTGCTAACAAGTGTACATACAGAGCCTGATGGAAATCGGAGAGTTCCATTCTAAAAGATTCTACTGCATAACGGGTAGTTGGCTTGTCCGCATATTCACGAACTAGATTCAAAACCCACGGATAAATAGCCGCGCAAAGCTGAGTTCTATCAGAACATTTCACGGCCTTATGTTTTACCGCCTCGAAGAGCTGTTGTCGTTCGTTTATCAGTTCTTGTGCTGTCATTGTTTTATCTCCTTCATCTTGTTAGATCTGTTTCTCTATTTGATCAATCCTGCTCGCCGTCTCATAAAATATCCCGATCACGGATTAGCCCCAAGGTGTTACACAAGCTCTCGAACCAAGGCTCTGGGAACTCTTCGCCGGGATAGACAATGACACTATCCAGAACCTCATCATTGAGAACGAGCTGAACTGTCATGGATGAGTCTTTCCACGTGTTGTGCGCATGAGACACATAAATTTCAAGGGGTTTGTCGCAACGCTTTCCAAACCCCCCGAAGAACAATTCAAACCGTCTGTCGTGATGATTGTAATGGACATGGGAGTACCACAATCGATCTTCGAGCCTACGAGACAGCTCATAAGACAGGTATTTAAGATTCCTAACGAGCATGGCACTCCACCATAAATCACAGCATGTACAACTTTTTGAGGATTCTCTTGGCCTCTGTCACATTCAGATCTGCGTATTCGCCGGTCTCATTATCCACAGCACACATAAGAAGATTCCCAAACAGAGGCTGACGGAAAATCCCTAGTCGGTAAGGTGCGACAGAGAAGCTGTTGATATTGTGATCCTCCATACTGTCCGCCACCAGCATTCCCTCATCGTCACAAATGAAATCGTAACTAAGGGAACCGTCGCTGGATTCTCCGACAGCAAACATATCTATCAAGTCACAACCGATCTTTGCACGAACGCTGTCCAAATCGTCGTCGATGGTAATCGTCTCAATTTTCCCGGTCTTCGGAATCCAAATCATCTTACGCTTTGCCATACTATATCTCTCTGTATAAGTACCCGGTCAGGAATGACCGGACAGAAATTCAAGGAACGTTGACCCAGATTACTTCTTTATCGTGTACTGATCCGAAACTTTCGAAAGGTCTCCATCCCTCATGCACAAGGCCGTATATGGACACTTCCCATACTTGGTGCATTCAGAGGTATTGGGATAGAAGGATTTACAGGCCATCATGTCGGACGCCACTGCAATCACGGTAGACATAGCCTGATTGAGCTGGGCCTCTGTGAACACGATAGTCGCACGTTTCAAGGACTCGTCAGAGTAATCCTCAACGACACGGGACACGAATTCCTCACGAGATTCCCCAACTTTCCGTTTGAGGTCAGCTTTACCCTTGCGGGCATTATTGCGCTCGGCATACTCCTCATCCGTTTCACCTACCTTGATCTTGTGCTGAGGACGCGTCACGGCATTGATGATTACGCCATCCACCTCACAGCCAAGGAGCTGTTTTGCGGCAATCACCTGCAAGCGGATTTCATTGTCAATGAAGAACCTACACATGAAATCATCCCCGAGAGTAGACGAGGACTTGTTGACGACGACAAAGGTCTTCCCAGACTTGCGGTTACGAACCACATAATCTAGGTAGGTCGTATAGGTGACGTTTGGAGTCATCGGCACAGTCACACCCGCATTGGGAGTACCGGACACAACTTCCCAGTCCTGAGAATCTGGATCATAATAACGTTTCACATACGCACGAATGGCCGCCTCTAAACGGGCCTCATCCTGCATCTCAAGCCCCTTGCTTTTGAGAGTCAGAAGAGCCTGTGCAATACAGTCCTCTGCACTAAGATGTTCCGAATGAGACAGTGCGACAGTGATCAGAGCCTCTTTGAGAGCGACGGCATTATCGTAGCTCTTGGCATTCTCGACAGGAACAATACCCTTGTTGAATTTATAGTCGTACTGACGACGGCAAGAGCAGAAGGAAACGAGATTGGAATTCGTGAGAGAGATTTTACACATAACATGCGCCCCTTATTGCGCGTATCAGCAAATCCGGTGAAGCGTCATTGCCCCGTGCCGTGCTGACATAAGGCACTATAACACACGAAATCCTCCAATCTCGCTTCAGCACCACAAATCGGTTTATCCGTGATATTTCAGCAGGAATGACGGCGACACACATTTATAGCTGGTCTGCCCGTCCTGCGAGTACAGCACGAATCCCTCAATCATTCCACTATCAATGGCAGATTGCTTGGAATCCACCTCAGCAATGAGGTCTTCCACAGTATCCGGTAAGGTGTAGCACCAGTCAAATACATGTACATGCGGAAGGTTAAATTCCTCACACAGGGACACCAAGCAAGGTATCGACACTCGTGCCCCGTTAAACAGGATATGAAACACGACGAAGTCATGCTTGTCACGTTTCAACCCGTAGGTGCGTTTCTGGATCCCGTCTCCGTAAGTCTCCCCTTGAATGGCAACGGTCTTGAGTTCGTATTTTTCCTTCATCCGTTTCAGCACGTCATGGAGGTTGTAATGTTCGGCCTGTTCGTACCACACGTTGGATTGAACGTAAGAGCTGGATTCACCGACGGCCTTGGACTCAGGCTTCTTACTGTGAAAGACCACAACATTATGTGACCCGACACCGTACACGTTCTTCTCATCCAGCCACGCGGAGGTGGACATACCATCCACCTTCTCGGTCAAAATCCATTTGGCTTTTTGTCCTCGAACAGCATAGGTACATTCTGAACGCGCTCTTGATTGGTTTTTGTCAGCCACGCTGGCCAACTGTACGTGTCCTTTTTCTTGACGAAGATCTTTGTCATCAAGAAACGGAACCAGCGATAACGCATAAAGAACTTCACCAGAGGAAATGAAAAGAACTTCTTGTGCCTGTCCATAGCCTTGGTAAACGCATTCACTTTACCTTTCTGGACAGGCTTTCCAAGATCCGAGTCAAACAAGGTTACGCCGAGTTTGTCCGTCACAAAGTCTCCATCTTGACACTGGGCAATTTCTGGAAAATCTTTCACAGGCAACACCAGCCCCTGAGAAATAACCTTGCACATCTTTTGAGTTTTTACTCGATACTTCCGTGGTGCCATGAAAAGGAACCGTTTATCGCTCTCCGGAAGAACTGAATCCACCTCGAAATAGATCACCCGATCTCCGACCTGAATGTCCTTGGATGCCACACACCACCACCCAAGGACATGAACATAATGAACACGGTCATACCCATCAAGAGTCTTTGTGTCTGTAACCGTGGTAATGTAAGCCAGCTCGCGTTGATTTGTTTTTGGATTAAGCATGAAGCCTCCTAGGATCCCTATACGTTGTTGTCTTCGAACCAAGATTCGTAATCATTGTCACCGGGCGAGCCTTCAAGGACATACCCAAAATGATCTTCCACAAAGCATTCCGCACAGCAGTAAACCTTGTCGTCCATCGGCTTGACCCATAGGGTGTCCCCGGGGCGGATACAAGCACCGCATTGATGGCATGTCTGGGGTTTCTTCCGTTTCTGCATATCTTGGATACCCTGTTCGTACTGTGCCCACCTTTCTTTGAGCGTCTTCAAATCCATGTCTTGACTACTCATACTTCCCCTCACTGGAATCTTTACGGTTATAAATATACTTCTGTACTCGGGCATCTATGGCTTCAGTGATATGACTGACGCGCTGAATCATGTCCTCAAATTTCTTTCGTTCAGATTCCTGAGCCTGATACCAAGAGGTTTTGGTGGGAAAGTATTCCAACACCGTGTCGCGAACATCACTACTCATACAGGTCTCCTAAATATCGGTTATACGGGCACCCAGAAGGTACGACATGCTCTTGTAGTACTCATGGGCGATCTTGAGGGATTCAAGGTATTCCTTATAGGAATCAACATACGTCTCACACATCTTTATGTGGCGGTCAAGGTCAGACTTTGAACGTAGGATGGACTGCCCCATCATGGAACCGTCCGCCGCCGAATTGATGACTCCACGAATGTTAGACATAATCAGCTTGAGATGCGTCACGGAGTTGGAGACTAGAGTACGTTGCCGAACTACCGCAGACCACACTTCGGACAGTTCCTGAACACTGGACTTTGCAGTCATTACACGAACCTCGACCAGCTTCATCTCCGTTTCTGGCAAGATCCATTTCTTGATTTCCGCATTGAGGTTCTTCAAAAATTCGTACATTTTTGGGTCAGTAGACATGTAAGGTTCTCCTAAAGATGAGTGTCTGTGAAAGTCATATCATCGGTCAGGACATAGGACAGGAGGTTGCCTGTATCAAGGTCTGACTCGATGTTGTCCCCGAAAGTATTGGCCGGGATTGTTGCCGTTTTTCCAAGGTCTGCATACAGAGCGTCCTCAGGAACTATGGTAAGGTCTCCGAACCGACTGTATTCTGGCTCGATGGGAGTACATACGCCGTCTTCCAAAGGGGCACCGTTTCGATTCTTCAACAACTGGATGAAGGCTGTATTGCTCTCACGGTTTGCGAAAATCGTGAAGACGTAGCTAGAAGCCTTCTCCACTTCATTTGCTTCCGCAAGACTGGTCAGTGTGTATCGACCATGATGAGAAGTCGCCTCATCCTTTGTGTCGTTGTTCTGGGAATCCTTCAAAGCACGCTCATAACCCTGTCGATTGATCTGGCACAGTAAAAGAACCCCAAGCTCTCTTGGATGACCGTCGGCCCCTATTCTGAAGTTGACGGCTTTACTGCGAAAATATGACACGTAGTTGTTAATCTGGCTGAATTCGTCCCGGGCAATCCCTTTGTTTTTTCCATGGGCGCGATAGAACTTCGTCATACCGATATGGTCAACCACTAACACATCAATCGGACGTTGGTCGTCAATACGGTACAGCAACTGAGTGAGTTCATCCTCATCCATATCGGTGGGTGCGATGTCGGACTCATCCAGAAGCGTGAGATACGGTTTGACGTTCTGATTGTAAAACGGAACAATAACATTCTCCAAATCTTCCTGTTGCTTGGGGGACATAATCTGATGAAACACGGCTTCGAACGGTATGGCGTCATTCTTAGCCAGAGGACTCTCAGGGCATCGAGAGAGGGCAGAGTAAAGTCGTGCGTATAGCTGGGCCTTATCGACCTCAAAAGAAATGTACACGATATGCTTTTTGTCCAAAGCATTCCTGAGAGCTATATTGATTGCCCAGCATGTCTTGAACCCACCGGCATACGCGGCAATCGTAGCCACGGAACCTTTCTTTATACCTCGGCAGTTCTTGTCAAGTTCCTCCACAAACACACGATACCCACCCGCCTCTTTACGACGTTTGAGCTCTTCCAGAGGATCCATCTCGATCTGATCGGGCATCCCCTCCACCGACATTTTGTAAATACTCTGCGCATCGGTGGCCGTAATGCCATCTGCAATCACATGCTTGGCCATTTCGGTAAGCGTGCGTAAATATCCGAACCTCTTTGCACAAGTGATGACTTTGTCACAATGAGAGGTAAGTTCCGTCTTGCTATACCCTTCGCGGGCCTTGACTGGCTTGTCTCTGAACCTATCTTTGAAGGCTTGTTCTGAAGGCATCGTGTCATGGTCGTCATAATACGATGCCATAAACTGAACAATCTGGAAGGCTTGTCCATTGATGCCACTCAGGTTTTCAAGGACATTCTCTGCACTCATTCCGGCAAAAAGCGTTCGGTAGAAATCAGAGGTCTGATTCAAAGACGCGGCCACGACAAGCCAGAATGAAGTCTCCGCTTCCTGACGAACACTGTCGGCAGTACGCTCCGGAACATTTGCCTGATAATCTGTAAACTTCCCCATGCTAATCCCTTTTTCATAGTCGCTGAAGTGTCATTCACACTTTCGTGCTTGCGATATACACAGTATCTGGATTAGTCAGGGAGATGCTCACAGGTTCTGCACCCCAAGGCTTGCCACACCAACATGTACCCAAGGCATTTACCTACATTTTTCTTAAATGAAGCAGACACTTTCGTCGCTTCGCTGAACATTTCATTGATGCTTCGGCATATATCCTGAATTGTCCACAGGTTCTCCCCTCCATCAGCGGCGAGTAAAAGACCAAGGGTTCCAGACAGAAATTCCCAAACCTTTCCTGTGCATTTGTCCCAATCCAGCATACTCTTGTACGCGCTGTACCAATTCCTCTCTTCTTCACGGAGCATGGCCATGAACTTGCACACATAGTCATACACTTCACGCGCTGATTTGTCTGAATGCTTACCTTTCGCAAAATTCTGAGGAAGTGTAAACTCACATCCAATACATTTCGCAGGGATGTTCCCAATAATCTGGGCAGGAGACATTGAAGACACTGGCATCTTCAGTTGTAGTTCACAATAGAGATCCGGTACTACCCCTCCATTGTTTTCTGCAATGTCCGGAGAAAAGCTCATTTCGAATTTGTCGTCATCGCATGAGATGTCGAAAACAAACACATCATCGAACTTATCAGAACACGAATCAATTTCTCCGTTCTCAGAACATTCCGCAAGAAGTCCTTTGAGGTATGGAAGTGGAGTGAGCGTATCGTAATTGAGTTGCAAATCCGTATGGTCTTCTGCAATGGGTTTCAGATCTTTGTCAAACATAGGAAGAACATCCACTACTTCGGCACTGCCTTTTGGGATGTAAAACACAAAGTGCCGAATGTTGCGCATTATGCTTTCCTGAACAAGAGCCTCAATCGCCGGGCCAAAAGAACCTAAAGAGTCGTTGAGATAATCCTGCATGAGAAGTCCGGAAATACCAATGATTGGGAAAATCTTCTTCTGAACCAGCTTCTTCGGAACTATAAACCCGTCCCCAAGCTCCATAGCATGGCTCAACTCTACTTCCAGCTCTCCTTCACCAAGAAAGCGAATCGTACTGATGTCTGTCTCCAAGAATCCGTAAGGAACTGGAATAAGTTTTTGAACGAACTCAAAATTTTTTCTCAAAGAAAACCCAAGGTTCATATATCTCTCCTATGTGTGTATCTGGGCACTGCTGGCCCCTTGGAACTCTGTCTTCTTTTGGTTCCGTTGGAGGACTGATCAGAAGAACTCTTCTGGATCAGAGTTAAATGGACCAGAATCTACATCGGCCACCTCTGGACGGGCCTTTGACGGCTTTGTATAGGTCTTAGACTTTAGTTTCGGTTTTGTGGTCTCTTCAAACACAGTCTTTGGAGCAACTGGAGTATTCTGATTGTGTTGAATCGAAGCAGGAGCGGTTCTTGAAATGATATCCTCACTGATGTGGTTTGCTCTGTTCGTGCATCTCTCCGCATCAGAATTCCAATCAATTACATACTCATCCCTGTCCAGCGTGCATTCTCCCACCTTTCCAAACATGAGCTGGAAGTCCGTTCTGGTACCCTCAAACAAAAAGATGGTTCTGGAACGGTCTACGCGTTTAAGACGGTGACGGACCACTTCATTCAAGATTTCGGTGAGATACGCATTTCTGGCCGCAGTTCCTAACTGGATCACGCACAACCGTTCTTCAGGAATCTTGTAATCCTTGTAGGTAAACTTGGAAGCCAGAAGCTCGGCGTCACTGTACACGCTGAACTGATCCATGGCCGCCGTGAAGCAGTCCTTCTCATAATCAGTGTATCGGAATAACAGATGATACAATAGCCCGGTAAGGGTCTTTCTGTTATACATCCATACCCTGACTGTGTTAGGTCTCATCATCTGCAAGAACCGACTGCCCTCTTGAATGAACATGCGGGAAAGTTCTGCCTTGCTTGGCATTGCAGGAATCGGCAACAAAGGTTTTAGGGCATACGCACGTAGTCGTTGCTTCCAAACGAGATTGTCCACAGAATCATCCCTCTTCACTTGAGATTTCTTTGGAACCTGTAAACGTTTTGCCATGACATCTCCACTCAGGTTAAAACCAAATACCTGAAATACGGACTACATCCTAACACACTTTTCCAAAGAAATTTCTCTCAGCACCATAAAAAATAAAAGCGTCCAAACCGGACGCTTTTTGACAAAAAATGTGATACGCGGGCCGTTAAAAAAGAATCCACTGGGCGGCCTTCGTTCTCCCTCTGAAGTTGGTATGTTTCGACGCCATGTCTTCAGCAGTAACCTTAACCAGACCATTCTCTTCAGGATGGGTTGTGTCGTACAGAATATCACGCCACTTGCAGAATACCTTGTAATCAGAAACGGTGTCCCGGCCAGCCGCAGAGGCGAACTTCTTACTGACTACCGAGAACAACGATTGAGCATACTTTGCCGGGTCTGCGGTTTCCTGCTGGGCAAGCATAGCCCGTTTCTGTGCGTCCGTGGCTTCCTCAGGACTGTGGCCAATCTGTTGTTGCGCCTGAATCTGATTCTGAGGCTGGCCTGACTGTGATGCCTGTCCTTGAGTCGCCGCCTGAATGAGGGGGTTCGTAGCCTGTCCCGCTTGCGGAGCTGGAGATGGGGTTGTAGAACCAGAAGATTTCTGACCTTTGGAAGCATCATCAACCATATCTTCATCCAAGTCTTGAGCTGATGCACAGGTACGCACACATTCCCAAGCATCTTCCTTGTTACTCTTCGTAGAGTGATCCCAAGGAAGAATCGCCATACGAATCGCTGGCTTCTTATTTACATCAGTACCGGTACCTAGTGAGAATGTACAGCGGCCCAGCCAAGGAAGTCGTTTGTTAGACACAATAGACGCGGCACCGATGAGCTGAGCTTCATAATACTGATTGGTCAGATCCAGAAGACCTTGTGCAAATTTTCCAGAAAGGAAACTCTGTGCGGACTTTTCAATGACTTCGACTTCAAGGTCTGTATTGTCTGAGGCTTGCCCGGCATTGTCTCCTTCTGCTTCGTATCTTTGCAGAATGGAGACAGGGATCATACGACCGTAACGATCTCTCTTCACCAGACTCTCTTTCGGAGCTTCTTTGGGAGATTGACCGGAACCTTGGTCATTTTCAGGAGTCGAAGGTTGACTGCTGTCTTTCCCAGTAGAGTCTTGTTGGTTCTGAGTATCCTGCTGACTGGCCGCATCCTGAGAAGCTCCATCGTCTTGTCGGTCTGCCGAAGTGATGTCTTCAGCATTTCGGACACTCACGCGCTGGATGAAGTATGTCGTCGCCCCTTCAAAGTTACCCTGAGCATCGTGACACACCGTAATGACCTTGATAAGGCCGGGAGCAGAGTCATAATGAATACAGTCCTGCAAGTTTTTGGAACCGATCTTGATATTACCTACCGAAGTCGAAACATACTGAGTACGTTCATTCAGTGAAAATTTCGTTGGAGTTGCGCCGGGATTAGGATACTCCACATAAATACCACAAGAAGATTCCTTAGCACTCTTGACGACATCACACGGGCCGTCGTTGAACAGACCCGTAAGTTTGTCCACATTGTCCACACAGGTATTCACACGAAGGTAATCACTTGACTTTACCCATTGTAACTTTTTCACATCGACATCGCTGTCTGCATAATCTCTTGGCATGATAAGTCTCCGATAACAGGATCACTGGTTGACGAAACACAAGGGATTTGATTTCCGCCAACCTCGCTGAGGATCTTAAAGTACCATAGTTTTTTCACAGATCGAGGCCCCATGAAGGGTCGTCGAAGTTCGCTTTCTTTATGATGGTTCCTGCGCCCTTGAGGTTCTCAAGCAGTTCGTCCGCAGACTTTTTCTTTCCGCGACTCTTACCTCCCCTGATGGTACTACCGGCCCCCTTCTGCCACAGGATGGATTTCTTGATGTAGTCCATGCGGCTACGGTCGATCTCCACATAATCGCATGTAAGTGTCGAACGACATTCACTACCCATGAGCTTGTCCACCAAGGCTAGATGATCCTTGAACAGCATTACCTTGTACGTGTCGATTGTACCATCCACTTCCAGAACATAGATGTGCTGGGTGTCAAAGGCTGAGTCTGTACGACATATCCGTCCAATGGTTTGAATGATATTCCCGAGACTGAATGAGGTGTTGAACAAAATGAGGTTATTTGCCTTCTGCAAGTTTCTGGAAGCCGTTCCTGAGGAGGTCATCAGAACGATGTCTCGTTTTTCCATCAACACTTCAATCGACGCTCGCGTAGCTTCAGGAATCTCCCCACTCAACACATGAATGGCATGGTACCCAAGTAGGTCTTTTTGAGACTCAAGGAACCCTTTTATCATGTCCACGGTTTCAAGATACTCAACATACACAAGACAAGCCTCATCCCGTTCCATTACCTGCTTCAGGCAATCCAGTAAGAGCTTCTGTTTGTTCGGAACGACCCCGGGCGGATAGGGTACAAGGGTACCATCATCTCGTATCTGAGGATTACCATCCACCACACGCTGAAGATCGTGCAGTCTGGCACCCCAGTCTTTGGCTTCCTTAGTAACAAGAAGGCCCTGTGCGGCCTGTACATAGGACTCTTCCCGACAAGGATCGAGATCACATTTCAAGAACTGATAGTCCGTGTTGTACTTCTTTGATCCCTTGATGGTGAGCATATCAAGGTACTTGTTGAGTTCTTCCATATTCTGGTACCCAATAATCTCCTTGATGATACGCTTATTTCCATAGGGGTTGAATGCCTGACCTTTCTTCCGCATGTAGATTTCTCGGTCTTTCGTGATACAGTATCGGTTCCGAAATGCGTTCCATGACGGGAACACTTTAGGGAACACGAAATGGTACAGATTGAACAGACCCTCAATGCTGTTCATCAGTGGCGTTCCGGTCATTGCTACCACCCCAAGACACTTCTCACGAATGGCAAGCAACGATTTCGACAATTCTGTTTTGTCATCCTGTAAGCAGTGCGCCTCGTCAATGAACAGGTACGTCGGATAGGTCTCAGCCACCTTCACCAATGCTGGTAAAATCGTCTTGAGGTACGACTGTTCGACAATGATAAACGAATGCTTGTCCACATCTCCCCATGTCACGTTCTTATGCTTACAGGTCAGAAGCAGGTACTCTTTACCGAGCTTGGTTACGAACTCTCTCTCGAACGCATGGGTTGCGGCTTTCGGCACGGCGAACACACATCGAACTGGAGCTTTGTACCCATCCACTCCTTTGTCTACCAATTCCTGAGCATAATGAAGAGCAGTAAGCGTCTTTCCAAGACCACAACTCAAAGCTACGACACTGGAACGCATTTTACGTATTTTTTCCAATGCGGCTTCCTGCTCTGGTGACAAAGTGTATCCAGTGTATTTCCACGTCGAACGTACATCGAACTTTTTAGCCATTCATCTCTCCCTATGAGTAATCAAGCACACATCAGCTTGTTTAGGGTGGTGTATCCACCCATGCGGTTGTACACATCCCGGACAAAATCAGGAACCTGCATGGTATCTGACTTACCCTGAATGTAGTGGTTATAAGACAGACGGCGTACAGAACTCATCAGAAAGTTGTAGGCATCATTACAGGCTACGAAATACTCCGGAGAGCAATCTGAATGGTCAGGATGGAGCAGGTTAGCAAGACGGCGATACGACCGTTTTAAGGCATCGCTGGAAAACGTCTCCATTTCCATACCAAACAGGTCGTACATGAATGTCTTTTTGAAACCTGAGGTACGTTTCGTTCTGCATGTCCTCAAGGGCTTTCCGACGAATACCTTTGGAATTGACGGACGTTCTTTTGGTTTACGCCCACGTTTGGCATACACAACCACCTGAGGAATAACGTCTTCGGCTTCAGCACACAAAAGGAACTGACGAATGTTTGAGACTTTCGCAGACACGGTTCGTTCTGCATTCCCCAAAGTCCGTAGGTGTTCAGCATACTGTGTCAAAAGGTTGGGTTCCCAATGAGCCTCCACATCATCCGAGGCCGCCCATTCCAAAAAGGCTACAAACCTTCGACACCTCACGTCCATGTCTTTGCATGTTCCAACCTTGAGATAAGGCAGGTAAACATGAAGGGCACATACCCCGTCGATATTCATACGGAGTAACGACGCAACGTCAATTTCCTTGGAACGTGCCATGACTGAATCTCCTTACCGAGAGACAAGACGTAGGAACAAGAGCCTTCAGTGCCGCCTCACCAAAGGCACACACCATTATACCACAAGGCTGTGATAGGGGTTGGGCCTAGCACCATAAAAAAAGAGCCAGCGATTTGCTGGCTCTTTTGCATCAAGGGATGCGGATTACAGGCCAATACGACCGTCAGAGGGCGCATCAAAAATGAACTGCGCAAACTCCGTGATCTCTTCGTGATCATCGTCCGTCCAGACCAGCATGTACTGGTCGCCGGGTTCACCGTCTACGAACATGACCTCCACGAAGGTGTCATCATCAGCAGGAAGGTAGCGTTTAGCTTTCACACAGAACTCATCCACCGTGTACTCATCGTAATGAGGACTACCATTGAATCCGTCCATAAGAGCGAGTTTGAAACGGCAACCTAAAGCCTCTGCACCGCGTTCAATTTTTGAGAGAATGGTACGGAGCTGGACAGTATTCTCAATCTCACGTCCAGAAACAGAACTGCAAATGTCGTCAAGCTGTTTGGCAAGAGCACGGTCTTGACCAGTAAACTTTTCGAGACGGCGAGAACGGATACGAGAATTACGTCCCGTCTGTCGTCCTTCGTTGTTAATAGTTCTAAAGCGAGGTTGTTTACGCATATCCTTGATCATAGCAGTCTCCTTTATCCGATATACTTTTTACGAATCCCACGGGGCAAACGATTTTCGACCTTGGTAACAATATCGTCAACACCAGTCGTGAGCTTGGCCTGAACCTGCGAAGGAACACTCTTGTCTGCTCCCTTTCCGCCATCAGTCTGAGGCATGTACTCACGGTCAGGAGCACCCTGAACGGCATTGTTACCACTCTTGAGTTTGAGACAGTTACGTACTGCATAAGTCAGTACTTTTGCGGCATCAGAATCATCGTCATCAAAGCCGGAACGAATCGAACCGATTTCACGGTCTTCAGCATTCTTGCTTTCAACAATGCTCTCACAAAGGTCCACGAACTCATCCTTCTTGGCAGACTCATTCAGACAATCCTGAGCGGCCTTGAGCATCGTGTCTTCTGAATCCTTCAGGACGTTCGAAGCCGTCTTCTCTTTACCATCAACTTTGCTGGTAGCGATAGGAACCTTCCCGACCACGGAAGCGATAACGCCCTGAACGGCGGCCAGAGCCTGTTGAGGCTTCAGCTTCTGGTTACACTTGAAGTTAATGGCAACAATCTTTGCATCAGGATTGAAGGCATAAACCTGAGACCAACGATGATGTCCGTCAATGATGAACTCACCATTGAAGATCCAAATGGCCGAACCGGGTTTCATCTCAGGAGATTTTTCCAGAAGCATTTTCTTGAGACCGTCGCCAGCCTTGTCTGGATTGTTCACTGTCCAACCGATGGAGTTCTCAAGACCAATAAAGTTCTGGGTAGGCTTGAGGTCTTTCACAGGATAAGCCTTCTCAGGCTCTGCATCAAACTGAATGTCTTCATTCTCGCCACCGAAGGCATAATCAATCCACGCCTTGGCTTTCGGGTCACTGACATTGGAAGCCAGATGCTTCACAAAGTCTGTATAACTCTGAGAATTTTTCATATTGTCAGGAATTTCGACCTGATTGTTCTGTTCTTCATCAGCTTCATAGCGACGCTGACGTTCCATACGTAACTGGGTAAGACGCGTCGGCTTTTTGCCGGACTCAGATTTCGCTCGATGAATAATCATGTTTTGCTCCTACGCTACTAGAGGGTTCATTGTGGGGTTCGTCGAAACGTACTCAATGAACCCCGCGTACAACAATCATCTGTATTGGATAGACTCTCAGAACTCACAAGCCTCGGGAGGTAATCCAAAGTAAGGGTCATCAAACTCTTCAACGTCCAAAGACTCGTTATCCGCAGGCTTGGTTTCCACATGCCCCACGCGCTTCTTCAAGACTTCGCTTGACTCTTCCCATTCTGGTATGAATTCCTTTGTTTCCTTGTTGTAAGTAAACGGTATCAAGTCACCTAAAGAGTCTCGGCCAATAGATAGGGAACATTCCAACGTAACAGGCCAATCATCCCTTCGGATAGTCATGCACTCCATGCAGATAGGAATCACTTCACGTGCAAGTCGCTTCGGCATGGAAAAGTTCACTTCATCGTGAATGGTGGACATGAAAGTCACGTCTGGGTAAGGTTTGAAAACATTGGCCCACAGGCGACAAAATATGAGTTTCAAAACATCAGCGGCAGTACCTTGTACAACGGAATTTTTTACCGTTCTTTCAGCAAAGGCTATCTGTGCCCTATCTCCAGACTGGAAGTAGCTTCGAACTCTACGCTGTCTACCAAATCCAGTGTTGATGGTTCCGTGTTCCCGGGCATAGGACACATTTTCAGCCTGTCCCTGTTCAATGGACGGAAGAGCCTCCTTGAACTTGGCAAGAAACTGTCGGCACTCATCCAGAGACATTTCTGGGAATGATGAGTTGAATCCCTGCGCACCACTTCCGTACAAAATTCCAAAGCTGGCGACCTTTGCCTTCTTTCGAGCTTCTTTCGAGTAGTTCTCTTCTCCAAACAGCTTGATGGCCGTATTTCCGTTCACCGTGATCTGTCCCTTGTACCTTGTAACAAGAAGACCGCTTGGCACGCTGAAACAGGAATAGGTCAAATGCTTTTCGGCAATGTTCTTCTGCTTGACAGAACCAAACGTGGAACCAAGAGACTTGGGTAAGGACGACACATCAGAGAATATCGTAAGAACATAAGCCCCTTCCCCGTACAAGGAACTCTTGGATGGAGCCACCCGACAGGTGGAACCCGTAAGCATCAGTAACCACTGAATCGCGTCAGCATGTTCCTTTGACGACACTACAACTTTGCCGGACACTTTTGAACCGTCTCCAAGATTGAGTGTATTAAACTTTGTGGACGAAAGGTACATGAGCATACCGTACACGAAATCCTGAAGGAATATAGGCTCATCCTTGTACTCGGTCTTTGCTAAAGAAAAGAGGTCTGTGCAAGGGTGTGATGCTTCAAAGGACTTGAAGCCCAAGGACAGTTCTTTATCGACAGAGAACTCCGTCGAAGAAAAGTCCCCTGAATGCAGGAATATGGAAAAGTCGTATGGACATTTCGGGCATGGAGAATCCAGCGTGATGTGAACAAAGCCGTCCTCATCAGAATAATGTGGGGCAAAGTACATGAAGCCATAGCAGAAATACTGTCCCATCTTCCGTCCCCACGAGGCTTCTATGAATCGAAAAGACGTTCGCTGGCCGACCGCAGTCTTCATTCTGAACTTCTGCTTCGGATTTCCTTGGGATTTAAGTTCGGAGGCTCGCACAATACGGAATCCTACATCTGGGGTACCAATCCACATGCGATGATTGTCGGTGACATTAAAGAGAGTTGGATGCGTGTAGACTTCGGATGCTTCGTGTGAATACCGTTTCCCGGCCTTAGAAAACTTCACCTCATCATCCATTGGATCGTAATAAGCTATCTCCATGTTTGCCGTGATACGATCCGCCGTCATCCATCCATGTTTGAGAACAAGGAACTCCGTGTCGGGGGAATAGCACGCTTTATGAACATCCTTACCGTGAATGAACGCATCGGCCCAAGTCTTCTCGTTGTAAATGTTGGCTACAAGTCTCAGTTCTTCGGCCTTCATGTCTATGGACACCACATAGCAGTCATCATCTTTCGGCAGGAAGGCTCTGCGCAAATTGAAATGGTCAGGATCCATACCTTCCACCAACCCTACCGCCTCGTCGTCCGGTATATCGTTTGAGAGGTACCATCCAAGAAGGTCCTTGCCTTGGTCGATTTCTTCCTGTGTGGCTTTACGCCCCTTCACCATCAAGCTGTGCGGCTTTGGCGTGCTGTTATGGACAATGAATCCGTTGGCTACAAATCTCTCAAACTTTGGAACGAATAGATCGTAACAGACTGCCTCTCCAACCCTTTCGATGCGCTCAATCCTTGAGGGTGAGTACCCATCGTCATCCAAACGAAACTCAGACTTATTTCGAACGTTACTTTTTCGTCTTTCTCCCTCAAACCCCGCACGCTTCATAAACTGTCCCACCTTCAATTCTCCAGCATGGCGAAATTCTCCAGTCCCGTGACGAGAGTCGGACGCAAGGACTAAATGTTCTGCTGAACACACCACCTCCCCGCAATCAGTGGAAATTTTCAACACACTGCATGTCTTTGAACCTAGCTGTTGGCATGGGGCAAATTCAGAGCCTGTCCAAACCAAATCACCAGTATTTACCTGCTTTATAGGCTTTATTCCTTCTGATGTGATAACCGACGTATCCTCTTCAAGGCATTGTACGTTATTCTGCGTGAAAAAGGAATTCTTCTTGTCACCACCGCAACTAAGGCGGCCCGTGTTGTGTGTAACGATACCACCGGCGACATACTCATGCACGTCTTCAACCTCGATATCATACACCGTGTTCTTGGCAGATACGCGCTCCACCGACTGCACCATAGATTCAGTGTACAAACGGAATGTGTTTGGAAGTTCCACACAAGAGAAACGAGCCAACCCTACATCTAGGTTATTCCACAAACTCAAAAGATTCGACAGTGAGCAAGGGTCAGACACCTCCACTCTTGTCACTTTACCTTCCCCAAACCAAGTCTTGAAGGTATGATCTGTCACTTTACAGCCAATAGCACTGGCCCAAAACATCGGGATAATGACATCCTTACATGCAGATGGAATGACGAAAACCACCCGATCTGTTGTAATACCATCGTCCCAGTCCTCAGGAATCTCTTTATACCCAAGTTCCCGGGCAGAAGTCTTTGCAGAATCCAGATACCCAGCAAGGAAATGACGGAAGGTGTCAGGCATTCGTGAAAGTCTGTCCGCCACCTTTGTATATGTAGACACAGGCTTCACCTTCAGATTCCCAAGACGATCTTCCTCGACCGTAGGAATCACCTCATGTTCTGCAAGGAACTTTGCCAAAGTTTGTCTTGTGATGGAGTACTCAACCTTCCCTTTGTCTACGTCATATTGAGAAACTTTCTTGTCTCCAAACAAAGATTTCATCCATCCAGCATAATGAGAGGCCAAGTCCGGATTGTCGAAGCACAGGGACATCAACACCCCATCGGTCATTTTTCCTTTACCATAAAAGTACCCCATGATACGGGCCAGTGAAGATTTCCAAGGATCTGAGCAAGAGAGGGAAGCATGAACGTGATTGATCACAACGGGTTCGTCAGGTTTCAGATCCTGAATACCTGCCCACTCGACATCATCCTTGGTCATTCCAGAGTATGCCACTTTTTCAAGTGGTGATTTGCGAACAAGTACAGGATGGTGCCCAGTGCCTTCCAAGGTCATCCCGTTCTTCAGGGTAACTCGATAGAACTCGTCAACTTCATGGGAATGGTTCCACAGCACTCGCTTATATCCCCACGATGTCCAAATCATGTCCTCAGACTGCACATCTTTAATCGACACAAATCCGCGAGATTTCGTGAGAACTGTGTTGTTTTCCGTAAGACACGGAACCGACTGGAACTTGTAGCTGAAACGGATTGGGAATGTCTCAGAATCTTCTGCGGCCTTGATATACTTGTCCAAATAGCTGGACTTGAATTTGACGGTCTTTTTGTATTCCTTGTATGCAGACAGGAAGTCTTTTACCTCAGGACTCACCTTGGAGCCGTGCTTTACCAGCCATGCTTCAAGGGTCTTCAAATCAGCTTTCATGGCCCCAGTAGGTGTACGGACTCCAGTATCGACTCCGAAGCGTTCCAACATGATTTTACCGAACTGTGCCGGAGAATTGACGTTGAATGTACACCCGGCCAACTGATACACCTGTTGGAGACTCTCCTCAATACGGGTCTCTACTGAAGAGCAAAGAGATTTCAGATACTCCAAATCCAAACGTTGCGGAGTGTTCTCCAAGCGCATCATTGGGTACAGAGCGTCATTGTCATACTTGCTGGCCGGATAACTCTCCTTGTAAAACTGGTTTGAAATCAAGGCGAGATGATACGTGCCCAACGCGTCTGTACAAGCATATTTATAAGCATCCTCAGCCGGAACATGCTGAAACGTTGTAGCCTCTCCTAAAGTCTCTGAAAAAGTCTTTGGAATCCATCCCAAAAATCGCCGCTCAGAGGCTTTCAAGCTAGGCATAAGCACGTTGGTATCGGCCAGCCATATTGCGTTCATCACGTCATAATAACGCAACCCTTCCAACGAATATCCAGCGGCCTCGAAGAATCTTTGATCAAAACGGCAGTTGTATAGGAACTGTGTTCCGGCTTTACTAAGGATTGAGTAAAAGATGTCCAGAGCCTCTTTCCCGAGGGCGATGTCGTCGTGTTTCACAGGGACATAGTATCCAGTCAATCCGTCGAAAGAGAAGGAGAACCCAACCAGCCAGTCGATGTCAGGATTCAGGCCAGAAGTTTCCGTATCCCATGCCACGAATTTATGTTCCACATCCAGTTTCTTCAATTCCTCAATACTGCGAATCAGAACAAAGTTGAAATCCTTATCCCAGTCCTCTCTTGGTTCTACTTCAGGACACCAGTGTTTGTAACCCTTATGGAGAGCGGCTTTGCTTGACGAGTCAATGGACATACACACCTCATACGAAAAAACGTCTCGAAGACATTTCGAGACGTTTCATCATACCACAGAGATTTCAAAGATGTGTTGTCAGCACCACAAACCAGATCATATCAGTCGTGTAGGAAATGATACGCACAAACTGGGATGAATCCGTCCCACGACAGACTGACACCTGCCTCGCCCTGAGACACAGACTTCGAAAACACTGCACGATCAGAGCAATAGGCGCACACCGTGCTGACCTCATGCATATCATCAGCCTGTGCCATAAGAACCGAGATGCTGTCCCACAAGGTTCCGTCAGACAAAGTCCGAAGACCATAACATTGCACAGGGACGGCCTTCGTTGTCTTGTCCAGTAAACCCACGGTCAATTTTCTCAAGTCCAGTATCTGCGATCTGGTCAAGAATTGCACTTCATCCACCAGAACCACATCCGAGGCATTGAAAGTCTCTGCATAGTCGCAGAGACTTTCTGACGCTTTCAGAACAATGTCTGCATCGCATGAAAGACCAACGCGAGAGGATACCCCTTCACTACGTGTATCCATAGCTGGCTTGACGATACACACTTTCTTACCTGTACTTTTCCAAGCATGGGCCTTAGCAAGCATCGTCAGTGTCTTCGCACTATTGACTGTACCATAGTAAAACTCAAGCATACTGAATCATCTCCCTAATCATTTACTGATGGAATGTATGGTTTTCTTGGTGGAAGGTTTCTGGCCTTCCATCTAGCAGAATGTGGCGGGTTTTTGAAGTCGATAGGCTCTGGCTTGTCCAAAACAGGAACCGCTTCAGAGGGATTGTAAGTACCCAACGTGGTTTCAGTCTCACTCGACGATTTGGAAACGACCTTCGTAGGCATTACAGGATCGCTCGGAGAGTCTGTCCTAGACTTATAAGTGGAAAATTCCTTGAGAGATTTCGAAGAATCCAAGGACTGCCGAGAAGGATAAACCACGGTGTAATCATCCCACTGCACGCCAAAAATTTCCTCCTCTGTCGGCGTGGGTAGTTTTTCACTCTTAGCCTTTCGCTTACCTTTCGGACTTTTCTTAGACTTCTTGGGCATACCGGAGGTGTCTTCCCCAGTAACTTTCTCAGACCTAGTGGAGCCGTGATTTACTGGAGAAGACTGGGTGTTCAATTCATTGCCAGCAGACTCCTCTGGTTTTGGTATTGCAAAAGTCAGAGCATTCAAAGTCAAATCAAGACCACAGAATATGGACTTCAGCCAAAGCCAAAAAGATACCGTGAGAAGATACACCCCATCATCCTGACAGGTGTGGTTTGCCAGCACATCACTGGTTGACTTTATATGTATGCGGATTTGCATGTGTCATTACCCAAGTGCATCTAGGTCCAAGTCATTCACACTCACCGTCCGGGTATTATGCTCCCGGTTATCCTTCGCCTGATCCATCTGCTTCTTCATTTCCTCGAAGTGTTCATTTAGGATCATGGTGACAGAGTCCAGCTCGAACATGGTCATGTTGTCTGTAACCTCGAATCCGATATGAGCATACTTACTTAACATCACTTGGAGCTTCAAGACCCCTTTCAAGAGTTCCTGTCTTTGTTTCAACCCCTCCAAAGTCTCCGACGTTGGGCAGAAAAAAGCTCTCATCTGTCCTCAGCGTCACACTAAAGTTTCGTTTGCACGATTTGCATGGGAACGACTGAACAACATCAATTCCGAAATCATTGATCTTTTCATTCACATGAGTAAGGTACACAGCATCTCGGATAGGAAGATTGTCGTACCACGAAACCATACCAATGAGATCAAGACCCGCTTTGGAAAGATTGCAAACGTATGTGAAAGCGGCGATGGTGGACTGGGAATCGACGCCCAATTTTCTAACCCGTTCAAGAGCCATGTCTCTCGCCTCGTTCTGCATCTTTGGTGTAACGATGCGAACCGAAACGGTCTCCTTCGATTCCGGCAACTCTACCACGAACGGGTACTGAGAGGGTGCAAAGTACCGGACATTCATATTTGTGAGATCCCAATCAATATCCTGACGTTCTGAGCAAAACGGGCATACCACAGACATCGGAATCTTAGCACCAAGCGTCATGGCTCGCACTTTGAACATCAGCGCAGAGTAATCCATTGGGTGTAGCTCTGAAGCATTGAGCGGACAGTTTACCAAACAGGAGTCCAGCAGTTTGGACAATGCCGCTTCACCTGAACCACTTTGCACAAAATCACGAAAGGCTTTGGCCTTGTAAGGTGTGACAGTAACATACTCCTGATTCTGCATCTCAGGATACACGATGCCTCTGGTGGGCAACAACAAACGCTCTTCAACTGCCATAAATTTCGCCCCTATGTTGTTGAGAATAGAAATGAACGCCCTGAACCCTACTGAACAAGACGCGTAACAACCTAACACAAAAAGTGTGATAGTACCAACGCCAAAACACTGTGTTCAAGTCGTATCGAAACCTCTGTCTTAGGATATGGCATGTACCCTTTTCGTTTAGTGTGGTACCGCCCATACCCGGACAGTGTAGCAGATATCAATTACACGGAGTTCCGATATGCGAACTGGTTTGAAATTTACCACATACACGTGTGTCTTTATCGTTACCCTTCTAGCCTCAATTTCTGCTAGTGCAGAACCGCCCCGTACCAGAGTGCCTGCCGACTGGACGTACTTTGCGTCGCTCAGCAGTGACAGCAACACAATTCCAGAGGATTTGGTGAGTCCGTTAGAAGATTCTGAAAGTACGCCTGACGACCCGTACCCAAAAGAACAAGGAGTCTACGGAGTGAAGGAAGGGATGCCGAAGAACACTAGGCATACAAAGGAAGGTTTCTGGATAGGCGCACTCCCTGAAGTGTCAAACATAGTACCGATGAGACAGCACGGGATTCGAGTGATCCTGACCGTCACCTACACAAAAACGTCATGGGAATCTGTGAAACATGCTATTGCCGAACAGGGAATCGAACATATCCTTCTACCCATCGGCAGTCGATTCCCTCAAGACACGTCATTTTACGACAGTCTGCTTCCATACTCGCCTGATGAGATCTTCATTCACTGTGATCATGGCGGAGACAGGAGTGGTGCCTTCATGGCATACATGCTAATACGCCGAGCAGGATGGACACCGCAACGCGCCCTGCTGGCCATGCTGAATCCGAGCAAAACAGATCTGGCAGGATTGAAAGAGGTCTTAAAGAAACATGGGATTTCTGTGACTGACGAAGACATGAAGTACCTTGGGATATACTCCGGTGTTAGGAACCACGGTTTCGGTGGGATGAAAGCCCACAACGAAGGGTATCGCCGCCTCATCTCCACCATGCTGGATGCCTACGAAAAATCCGATTCCTAGAGAATCTTGTCTCGCTTTTTACGATTACAGTTTCGATGCGTGAGTTGGGCGTTATCAGGCGTGGTGGTACCTCCTTTACTATAAGGGATTATATGGTCTACTTCACAATCTTCAAAAGAGAGGATGGGTTTCCCACAAATACCGCACAAATGATCTCTCTCTGACGCCCACAAAGACATTTTGAAAGCGGTGGGGAACGCCCTTGTATCCGAACGAACTTTTGAGAAGGCGGAGCATTTTGTTGTCTGTCCAAACAGTTTTCGAAGAATCATTTTATCAGACTCCGATACCATTGAACCCCATGAAGGAATGACCTTTTCCACATCATCCATATCTCCAAACCATGGGAAATTTTCATCAACTAAAAAATGACTGAAGGGTCTTGGCATGTGTACCATCACCTCGTCCAAAGTTTGAAAAGTACCATTCAAACAAGCATCCTCGAACAGCTTGAGGGCAGGTTTGGAATGTTTGACAGACAGCAAAGGTCTTCCATATCTCTCCATAGGAGTAATTCCTATGCCGCAGATCGGCTTTGAAGCAATCAAATACGGAGTCGTAAAAATACCCGACTGTGTGTCATAATAAACTTCGATCTCAGCTTCTAGGAGTGCCTGAATAAGAACAGGCTCACACATCCGAACCGGAGAGTGGTGATTACCGCATACCCCTTTGAAGTCAAAAGTACGATAACATTCCTCTTCTACGGTAGGGTTATCGTCTTGACCACAATTTCCTGATTCAAATATCATTGACAACTCAGGAACAGGTACCAGATCATAAGAAAAAGAATATCGCTCCAGATCAGAAATGGAGGTCTTTATAGCATATCTTCTGAAATAAGATTCGATCATAAAATGGACATCCTCACGGAGATCATAATCCACCTCGCGAAGTTGTACGGGACATCGGTTCATCCATTGTTTTAGCTCCTTAGCTAGTCTCTTATCTGGGAATTTGTCCCAACCTTCTACGCGATACTCAGAACCTAATGACATCTTAACAAACATAACCGATTTCCTCCCAAACAAAGTAAAAACCCCCAAAAGAGATAATACCCCAAAAAGTATCGTTCTAAGCAAACAGCACCATAGCCTTCGTACCACTATCGAACCTTACACAAATCTTTGGGGTGACGGAGTGTTTGCTATGTTCGACGCGCTATCCAGTACAACATGGAAACTGATTTCTGGGTCATTAGTGGCCATCATCCTCTTCCTTGGGATGACGGTTGCCGTGAAGTCTTGCCAGTACACTGAGAAAGACAACGAACGTCTGAAGCAGATAAACGAGCTGAAGGACGAGGTGAGTTTCAAGACGCAAGAAGTCGAGGACATGAAGAAGCGGATCGCTGGACTTCAGTCCGAAATAGACCACCAAAAAGCCGTTATCATCTCCAGAGATGCGGAACTCCAAGCCCTATCGCAAAGACAGGAAGCTGAGACCACGGCCATAGAGACCGGGAAAGAAGTGACGGAGAAGGTATATGAAACCATCAAGAATGACGAAGAAGCCCTTAGCTGGTTCGATCAGAAGATTCCTGAATCATTACTCAATGATCTTCTCGGTCTTAATGGCAATGTCGATGACGTTCTCTGCCTGCAAGACCGTGGAAACAAAAACTGAAGTGGTCACAGTGGTACAGACCAAGTATGTGTACCCGTCAGACAGTCTGCTCACGCCCTGCCCTGAGCAGAAACCATTCACGATTCAAACCAATGGTGAACTCCTCATGTCACTCATAGACCTGTCCACCAACTACGCGGTATGTTCTGCACGAATGCAGTCAGTCATCACCTATGTGAACAGTGTTAAGACCGAAGCAGGAGATAATGAAATCCTGCCGGAACAAACGACGGATACCGAGAAATAGAAAAGGGCACTCTATGGTGCCCTTTCTTTTTAGTCTTCGTAACTGAAAGCATCTTCAAGGTCTCGTATCAGAGAGGATACGGAACAAAGAAGAAAGATTCCGGCGGATACCGACAAGGCCGCTACCGCAAGTATAGTCCATTTACTCATCATTCCCTCCCTTGTTCTGGCCGGTACACATGTCTCGAAATACCTCTTTGTCGAGCTTGGGAAGATCAAATCGAACCATGTCCTGAGATAGGCACTTAATATCAGAGCAACCACAGTGCCCGATAGCAAGGCGCGTGGCTTTTTTCTGAGACACCTTTGTCGTTGAACATCCAAGAATGAAACAACTGAGGAAGACAACAAGAACAAGAACCCTCATGGTTTCCTCCTACATCGTCCAGCCTTACGCATACGGGCAATGCGATGTTTCTCCGAACAAGAACGCTTCCGACGGGTACTTTGCCTTTTTCGGCTGGCCGCGTCAACTTTTGTGAAGACCTGTTGCAGATAATCCTCGATTTTTGAAAAGTCGGTTTCCATCTGAAGTACCATACCTTGAATGTCCCGGGCCAGTACCGTAGCATCTCGTTCAGACTTCAAGTGATAGGTCAGGTTCGTAATCTCAGAAGGACAGTTGTATTCTACCCAGTCTACGGCCTCACGCAGGTTGGTGACATCCTCAGAGATAGCCTCTTCGATGTACCCATCATCCAAAAGAATCTGTCCATAGTCCCAGAACGTCAGAGTGATAACGGCGTTCATCATGTCATAGGTACTTCCTACACGGCGGTCTACCAGCATCGTCGTCACAGGTTCGTCGTACAAGTTCACCTGAATGACGTAACTGTGATCATCAACACGGTCAACATTCACACCGGACTGAGTCAGCTTGTACCACAAGGCAAAGAACAAATCGGACTTGGACAGGCTCACATCCTCATTCCGTAAACGGCGTGTACATGGGGTTTTTCGAATTCTAAGCATAGTGGCTCCTACACGTCATTTAGTCTGTTCGGACTCAGCACGTGCAGAACCGAAACAAAGGCCACACATTTCACAAGCCTTCTTCAGACTCTCTGAATCTGTTTCGATAGGTTCTTTCATATTGTCCAGAGGGCCTGTGATTGGAGGGAACACACCGCCCTCATAACACAGGTACACGTACTCTCCATTCTCATGGACTTCGACATTGACAGCCGGGCAAAGAAGCGACAAACACAGGGCGATTTCGGTCATGGTACGTCTCCTTACAGATACAAAAAAAATCCGCACCACTTCTTATCCTGTGATGCGGACGAAAGAATCAACCGATGCACGAGAAATAGACTCTTGTCGTCACGCGTCGGCCATCGGCATTTCGAGGACGGGCAAGGTTGAACAACCCTCCTAGCTCATAGTCTGTCTCAAAGACGAGCGTGTGCCCGCATGTGTCTGTTTGATAAAGACTGACGGTTCCATCGAAACCACTCTTCAGCATCATCATCAAGATATCCCCATTCATCACTTTCATCGGTCTGGAACAAAGAACTGAAGTTGCGAACTCAGCATCACAGTGAGCCGTGGAAATGTAACCATTGCTCATAAGAACGATAACATCAATTCCTTGGCCAGACGTAGACACAGTAACTTCCCTGCACTTTGAGACCATGTCGTCTGAAATCTGTGCCGAGGAAGAATGCACAGTACACATACCGCGTGAACGTCTTTGGCTCAGAAGCGCAAAAACGGAATCCTCATCATTCTTTGGAGACCCTGACCACAGAAGATTCCTTCCGTAAGGCACCGTATTCCCAAGGAGTGTGCAGTTCTCAGAAAAGGCAACCGTAACACCAAGCCGAGAGGCAGACTTTCCACCTTCAACTGCGATGTCATAATACAGAGCCGGGAGAGGTACCTTGTAATACTCAGGACATTCCGATCCCGTCCAGAAAGTCTCAATCCCGATACCACGATGCCACACACGAACCCCAGATCGATTCATCGAGACCCAACCCTCTCCCTTGAACACTGTGTTCTTGTACATCAGACTGCACAGGTACTCAATGGCCAGATAACTAACTGGAACCTCTGACCAATCGGCATGGTCTATGAGGTCAAGCACAGCATTATGTTCCACAGAAGTGAGTGAATCCACGGCCACACCAAACTCATTCTCACACGCAGAAATTTCCGAGTGTGTGGCCATGACCAGAATCTTATCCATGCTAAGGTCAGAAGGCTGTCCCGAAGAAACCTCAAGGCTCGGATACACACCTCGATAAACCATCTGAAGCCCTTTGAGTGCAGTCGGAAGAATCACCCGGGCACAGGAGGTGTTCGGGTCCAGTTCTACCACATACGAAGGTTTCTTAGAGTAGAACTGAAATGAACCTTCGAACTGATTTACATGAAATAGATTAGCAAGGTCTCTGGCATACTCCAGCACAGATCTTGAAATGTAAACACCCATGATTACGCCCCCACTAAAACAAGAATTCTTCCACGGATTTCATATCCTCTTCGCTGTCGAATTCGGTGATCTCTTCAGCCACTTCCTCTTCAACAACATCCTCTGAAGAATCTTGAGATACTACCGGCGTGCAAAACGAACGTGGGTTTGCTGAAATCTGGAACATGGAAGAAGATGGGGAAGGTGTGGAAGGTGCAAGAACCTGAGACACTGCCGGATTTGGAGCGGGATCAGTAGCAATAGAATGGGTTTGTTCAGATTCAATAAACTTACAGACAGACAGGGCGATCAACTGCTCCAAAGTTTTGCCCTTTTCTGCTGAAATTCTGCACAACAACGACAACTGAGACTCTGTAAACTCAAGGATGACTTTCATAGACACCTCCCCTTATTTGTTTGAAATGTCAAGAATAACTGTGTGGTCTTCTGCTATAACGTCGTCTTCGTCAAAGTCCTCAAGGTCTAGCCAAGCTGACCCAAAAGCGTCGCCGTTCAAAAAACGAACAAGAACCTGTGACTCAGGATTGAGTGGTGCCAGTTTTTCCATCAACTCTTTTACGGTCATTGCCCTTTCTCCTTTTCGCTTTGTCAGACATATTCTACTCCAGTTCTACGGCATTGATCATCAGCTCAGAAATTGATGCTCCGATGTCAGACACTTCGTCACGTCGAAGCTCGGCATCCTCAAGTGACGTAAACACCTCGTAAATCACTTTGTTTGTGAAATGATCTTTGTACATCAGACGGTAAAGCACCGAGTGCGGATAATCCAAAACGAACAAAGGCGTTGGGGACTCGTGACGTTCTTCCAGATAGAACGAACCACATGAAAGAATCATGTGAACAAGAACCTTACTTGTATCGTCACGACAGTCCTCAAAAGTAGCACCCAGCGGGATGATATGGCTAAGACTTAGACGGTATTTCAGGATTCCTGATGGATGACGAACCCACATGGTTCCAGAAGCTCTTGACGACACACCTGAATAGTTCAAATTCATCCACTGCTGTAATACTTTTGCAGTCTCCGCAGATACCGTGGCTGTAACTGTTATCTTGTTCTCATCCCATCCGGAAACAGGACACTGGCCTAAAGGACAAAGAGACTTAAAGTTAGCCGTACTAAAATGCCATTCAACACAGTTCAGCTCCTCACCTATCTTTCCTCCGACGACTTCTTGGATTTCCTCAAACGTCAAGACTGCCTGATCTTCAACCGATTTCGTTTTAGAAAATGTCCTCCCACAACCACTCATTACAACCTCCATCAAATGTCTCCAAAAAGATGCGTAAAGGAACAGGAACATCCCTATGCATGGGGAACTCAGGACAGATCACGGCAACATGCTTACATGGTTTCGTGCGAACTCAACAATGCTTTCACCCTACGGATCCCCAAGCGAAACTTGCACTACCTCTGGATTTCCAAGTGTAATCCCAAAGAACTTCGTAGTAATTAGTGTGGTCCAAAGATGCCCAATACTCTCCGATTTTACGTGCCCAGTTCCACCCATCATTGTAATCGACAAACTGCTCGGAAGTGCGCTCATCCGTAGTGGAGTTGGTGTCTAAAAAATGCACGGTAAAATTAAAGACCTTCACGTCGCCATCACGATTCACTTCGTATGCCATGATAAACCTCCTACTTATGGATGGACAGTACAGTTTCAGTGTAGGTGCCATCCCCAAGGATGCAACGCTCAATAACCCGATGTTTGTAGCACGGCCAGAGCACGCCCCACTTGGCAATTACGATGTAGGTATCAAGGGCATTGGTGAAGGTCTGCTCATCCACCCAACGTTTGCGATCCACCGTCTGATGCTGAATGATGTATCGAGTGATCATGGTAACTCCCTAAGTTACGGCCCCCACTCTGGAAGCTCTGTCTGACAAGGACACCTATAACATGGAAATCTCGGGAAAATTCATTCAGCACCACAAAAAAAGCCCAAGCAATGTAGGCTTGGGCTTTAAGTATCAAGAAGGTAGGGTCAATCACTTCTTCGCTTTTTTAGCAGGTTTCTTTGCATTGAGATCCTGTTTGATCTTCGAGGACTGACGGAACTTGATGCACTTACTGGCGGCAATCTTGATGGCTTCCCCAGTACGAGGATTGTGACCATTACGAGCGGCTCTATCCCCGACAGACAGAGTGCCTAGACCTGCGAGTGCTACGGATTCACCTTCTTTCAAAGAGTCGATGACGGTTTCAACCACAATGTCCAGAACTTCGTTGGCCTTCTTCTTCGAAAGTTCAGCACGTTCAGCAATAACAGCAACCAGTTCAGATTTTTTCTTCATAAAAACGCCCCTATGAGGTGTAGCCTTCAAGGCTATGTAACTACGCCGACAAAACCACATCATCGGCTCCATTTGGCTTAGATATGCGCCTGTGGTCAAGTTTGCAAGAAATTTCTGCATCAGTACACGATAAAAAAGAAGCCCCGATGGAAGGAAATCCATCGGGGCTTCTCTGTTTCTTGATCTCTTTGGAGTTAAGGTGCTACGTAGAAATCTTAGCGGCGACCCATGGGACGACGGACGCGACGACCGGCCACGGGTTTGCGCTCTTCATCACGACGATCCTCACGACGACGGAGGTTCCCTACACGGGGTTTGCGCTCTTCATCACGACGGTCTTGACGTTCGATGTCTGCACGAACACGACGGATTGCCTCAACACGACGTTTCTGGGCCTGACGACGCTGAAATTCAGCCATACGCTGTTCCATACGACGGCGGATACGACGCTCCTTTGCATCATCCTTCTTGTCCTCTTTATCCTCACCACCCTCATCTTCAGGATTGAAGATCTCTTCAAGGTCAGCCGACAGAGCTTCATCGACATCTTTCTCAGGAGCGTTCAGATCGATCTCAATGGTGTTCTCTTCATCAAGCTCAATGCTGAGTTTCGCATCGTCGGCATTGACGCTGATGTTGACCTCATTGCCGTCCTCATCGTTGCAGATAGCTTCGTTCTCAGGCGGCTCTTTGTCCTCTTCGTACTCGATCTCACTGATACCGTACTCGCCGAGAGCGTCCACGGCTTTATCGACAATGTCCGACACTTCAGCGACATCAATCAGGTTCTCTTCCTTGTCCTCTTTCTCGTCTTCCTCATAACGACGGAAGCGACGGTTGCGAGAACGCATCGAAGTTTCATTTTCAGCACGACGAACATCGCGACGTGCATTGCGAGTAAAGGTGTTTTTGCGAATCATAATTTTTCTCCTTATAGTGATTTCGCGAAATCATGGAATACTCACGAAGGATACACATGAGTACATCCCCTTTTGATACCGACTATACTGACCGTTTACACCGTGATTTCACAAGACTTTTCTGACGAACCGTAACGAGCCGTCAGGGTACAACTCTCAAAGGGAACCACCACGAAAGTCTTACTCTGCTCTCCGGGCATGATAACCAAATTTTCTGGAGCTACCATGTTATCTCCTGACGCAATCTCAATGACCGTTATTTCTTTTGCAGTCTTGTTCAGTTGGATTTCGATACGGAACGGCTGACCCGCTGTATCTCCAGATAATACCGTCAACGACTCAATCTCAGGGAAGAGAGATTTGCTCTTCACATGGGCCGTGAATTCACACAGAACCCCGGCATAAATTTCAAGATCTTCATCACCCATAACAAACTCGAATGACGACTCCAGTTCTCCGGCAGGAACCGTAACTGTGTCTGGAATGGATGCCGATGAAGGACGGCTGGAAACCATGACATCGACATCGTGATCGCTAACTTTGAGGAGCTTGACCTTACAAGATACCGTCTCCCCCTCAAGAACTTCATCCGGACATTCCAGCATCACTGGATTGAGTTCCTCAGGCAATCCTGAACCGCTGTCCGGACGTTTTGGGCATACGCAAAAACGACAATGGTGAGGACAACGACAAGGCTTCTGGGTATCCTGACCATCTCCGCTGTCACCAGAATCCCCTCCATCCCCGCCGTCACCAGAGTCTCCTCCGTCCCCATCTCCCGTATCGTCTTCCACAGTATCCTCCCAGCAATGGCAGTACAGATGTTCGTACCCCCAATGCCCTATCATGGACTTACCACAGTCTTTACAATGAGGGCACCCTGAAGGGCAGGAACATTCGTTGTACTCGCCGTGGAACTCACCATCTCCAGACACGGATCCGCCTTCACCGGCATTGCCTTCGCTATCTCCGGAGGATCCTTCAGCTCCCTCCCCAGTACCGTCCCCTGTTGCGGCCTGATCGCTTACGACGCCCTTACGCAGATGTTCCGGGATAAAAGTGCCACGATACAGGACATCCTCTCGAATGTACCGTTTTGGCTTGTACTGAGCAAGGCTGAGAGGGTCGGTGGTGACAACGATACACTGGTCGTACATTCCGTTCGTAAATTCCACGATGACGCGATCTCCAACTGCCAAAGACTCGGATTCGATCACCTTAAAAATGGAACGATAGACGGCATCATGCGCTATGGTCAGATGCGACTCACGACTACGGACAAAATCAACTCCCATGATGCTCTCCTAGTAGTATAACCAAGATCTGAACAAGACCACAACTACCGACAACAGGACAAATCCGAGGAAAAGAGACAGCATAATGGCCAGAATGTCCAAGAAAGCTACGAGGTCATTACTGCTGTAAAGACACTCTAGTCGAACACTGTAAGGTTTCTCAGGTTTTCTTCTCATGCCCTGCCGTCATGGCTCTTGTTCGTTTGTCAGGTTACACCTGTTTCCAGTGCAACCTTCCGTCCATGAAATTCCCCTCTCGCTTGTTGGATATACCGGGCATCCGTTTGCCATTCATAAACAACACACCCTCACAGTACATCTCAGAATCCCCAGACAGGTTCTTTAGACATTCAAGCATAAGACAAGACATCTCATGCAGACCTCCAAACTTCGACACTTTTCTCCAAGGAAGTTCCTGATTCGGGTATCGGTAATACCGAACGACCAAAGAAGCCTGTTTAACATTGTTCCTAATACGTTCCATTATGATCCTTCAGGCATGTCTATCTGTGCCGCTTTTTGTTTCTCCACCTTCTGTTCAGCTTCCACCATTTCCAAAAGTCTGGATACAGTATCAGGCGACAGGGAGGTCAGCATGTTGTACAGCACATCAGTTTTCTTGTCGTTCTCCTGCTGTACGGTCTGCGTAACCTTTCTGGCAGTCTCAAGCACTTCAGAGGCACTGTACTTTGCAGACTTATAGATGCTGGACATCTGATCGTAGTCCATGTGTAACAAGTCCTTCGGGTTAAACATAAGCTCTTCTGCGGCGTTGATAAACCGCATCAACTTTGGCAGACGCGCCAGATTCATCGCAGAGAAGTATGTAAGATAAGCATTGATGCGATTCTGGATGGTAGGCATGTTGTCTACCACATCCTGAGGAAGGTCTGAAAGAACCATCTTCAGATCTGAGAAATCCGAGACTGTTGAAGATTCCTCAGCGTGGTCTTGCGCAGTAACTTCATGCTTCACCGGCAAACTCGTGTCCGTTGACTCCTGCCCGGACTCAGACACTATATCATCGGCGTCTGGTGTGGTTTCTTCATTACCAAGGTTCCAAAAATCATCGTTCATTGCGCCTCTCCAAATATCCAACCCAATGTGTTGGATATACGTCGTCTTTACTAAAAGCAAGAGGTAAGTTATGGTTATACGAACGAAAAAAGGCTCCAACGAGAAATTTGCAATTCAGAATGAACTCCAGAATCTCAAGACCTTCTACCGAAAGGTCAAGGGTTCTCTAAGAAACAACTACCAGAACTGGAAGAATCGGTATGGCCGATACTACCGAGGACAGGACGTAACACGCTCTACCATGTTCTGGAATGCTGTGGAGCAGTTCTTTCCGGAAACCTTGGGAAACCGTTACACCACATGCTTCGTGTACCTGATTCTTCTTGCGAATTACAAAGACTCCTCTAGCAGTACCGCCGACTCCATAGAGCAGTACAACAACTACTGGAAAGAACTGGCCGAAGACCCAGATTTTAGGATGGCCATGGGCGGTGTATCCCCATACGCCCTGAAAGACAGTGACGGATTTCATCTATCAGGCGGGCGTGACCGAGACATTCAGTCCATATACATCAAGATTCGAGTCAAAGATCTTGACAAGTTCTTTGATCAGGATGACGGTGAAGACGACAAGCGCACCATCTCCATGCTTGAGCATGAACTGACACACATGTACGATTCGTATAAAGGAAGGATCCAGAATTACATCTCCGCAGGTGTAACTGGTAAAGACCTGAACAGCCTTTCCAACGAAAAGGATAAGGTTACTTTCTGGTCGTACAATCACATCCTGTACATGCTGTGGAACGAGACCGAATTTAATGCCTACCAACTCACCGCCACAAGTGATGCCTACCTGAGTGAGCCGGACAGCTCTGGGAACATGGTAAAAGTTGGAGACAATCTGAGAACATTCATGGGTCATCTCATAGACGACTTCACGTCTAACGATTCTGAAGACCTGTGGGCATTCATCGTAAACTACACCCAGATGGGGGCCGCCGAATCAAGCCCTCTGTACAAGAAAGCAAAGGCATGTGTAAATGATCCTCTGCGGTTCCGTGACTGGTTTGTGTCCGAGACACAAAAAAAGATCGACAGCATGGTTGCGAAAGCTCAAAAGAACCGATACCTGTCCGATGAGCAGGAAAAAGCAGATATGGCTCTTGCAGACGAGATCGAAGAGCAGTTGCGTGCCGCAAATTTCTCTCCAAAGAAGCGTGCGTGTGTTCTTAACGTAACCACAAACCACTACTTCCGAAAGCTGTCCTATGCGTACCCTGTGAAACTTACCTTCAAGTGGTCAAATGTTGTACCAAAGAGATGGACACGTCCGACGGAAGAGTTCAACAACAACAGCACACTTTCCATAGAAATCAGCAAACTGCATTACCAGTCAGCCGTCGTTGAGTTGAGAACCTTAATGAAGGATTCCGATAACGAATGTTTCCTGATGGCTCTTACTCAAGGCGTTCGTGAGTTTATTGTACTGATGGCTTCCATCATCAACAGGAAGCTGGATTCCATCAAGTTCGACAAGAACGCTTTAGACCTGCACGAGAGACTTTGTCTCGCCAACGAAAGGAGAAATTCAATGATACGTCGCACCATCAAAAATCGTTACAGCAAAAGACACTGTGAAAGCTCGTCAGACTTTATGCAAGACAATACTGGGATCATGCAGGAGCCTCCAACCAGAGTCATTGCTCGCAAACTCCGAGACCTAAGAGAGGTCGATACGGTCTCCCTGAAGGACGGGGGTTCGACAGTTTACGCACACATGGACATGAACGGAGAGGAATTGTACTTCGAGACCCAGCAGGACTATGTCATGGCGTATGTCAAGATTCCTGTATCAGGGAAAGTGTGCCATAGCGAGAAGGACGCTGACGACATTATTGACGACGTTCTGAATTTCATTTCGAATGTGTAACAAAGGTTGATTTGACGAGGGATACTCGATGCGAAAAACTATTCTTGCCATGATCAAAGATGAGCAACGTTATCTCCCAGAGTGGCTGGATTACCACTTTGCTCAAGGATTCGACCACATCTACCTGATCGAAGACTTCACCTCATCAGACCATACGGAGTTCCTCAAACCGTGGGGAGATCGTGTGTCATTGTACCGTTGTGACCGAGATCTGGGAATACTCGATGAGCCAAAGTCACGGACGCCTTGGAGGCAGGTATGGATCTACAACCAGTTCTTCAAGAAATTTCAAGAGGAACGACAGGACAACTGGTGTCTGTTTTTGGACATCGACGAGTTCTTTGAAATGTCCGAAGGGATGACGCTTGACCTCATCATCGAAGATCTCAAGCGTCAAGACCGTAAGAATATATTCTTCGCCCTCCGTAACTTCAATTCAGATCACCGCATCTTCGAACCCAGCATCCCGATGAAGGAAGCCTATACCCACTGGGAATACAACGAATGCGGGTTCCTGTGCAAAACCCTGATCGATGTCACAGAACCATACACCTTTGTGTGCATCCAGCGAGGATACCCGGGGATTGTTCAGGCAGGGAAGGACAGAAATAACGCATCCATCGTGGAAAAGAAAACAGCATGGATCAACCACTACTTCACCAAATCATGGGAAGGGTGGCTGATCCGAATGAGGCGTGGAAGTCAGGATCCGTTCTTGAGAACCGTCACACAATTCTTCGACCTCTACAATAAGGACATGATGTGCGTGAAAGACTACCTGCTGGCTGAATTTCGAAAGTACGAGATCGACTGGATGAACGGAGGTACGAAGTTCGTATCGGATGATTGGGAAGCAAAGCTAAGGAAACTTGGATTTGAACCCAAAACATAACTAACCACACGGGGCGAAAGAGAGTGTGTGCAATGGCAGACATCAGTTACCGAAATGTCGGCAATTTCATTCCGCTGGCCTTGATATGGCAGTTCCCTCAAACCTTGATAGCCCTTCTCGTTTTACCATTCGTAAAGCAGGGGCTGGATTGGTGGAAGAATCCAAAGACAGGCATGACGGTATTCCGTGTGAATACGAAATATCAGGCGTGCTGGTCTTTGGGGGCCTTCGTGTTTGTACGGGAAGACTCAGATGAAGACATCATCAAACACGAGACCGGGCACAGTATGCAAAGCCTCTACCTTGGCCCCCTGTACCTACTCGTAATCGCAGTTCCGTCTATCATCCTCTTCTGGATACGACGCTTCAAGAACAAAAGCACGGTGTGGTACCATCTTCACTTCCCGGAAAATTGGGCGGACAGTCTCGGAGGCGTATCGTTTACAGAACCTTCCAAGGAGACCACAACAACCATCATAAAAAGGCCGGAGCAGTAGACATGCCTATGCGTATGAGTACAGGATGCCATAAGCGATCCCTTTAGCGAGGGCATCCTGATACTTCTCCGAATTCAGTAAAGTAGCCTCTCCCTTATGAGACAGGAATCCTACCTCAACTACCACAGAAGGCATTGAGGTATGCCTCAATGTGTAATAGGTCTGATTCTCCTTAACGCCGCGAGAAATCGGGGCATGTTTTGTACCGTCTGCGTCAGTAACCTTAAATCCTTTGACACTTTCCATCAGGCAACGATGAATGCTCTGTGCAAGAGTTTTCGAAGCCTTTGAGCCACCTTTGTACATCCACGTCTCAATACCGTTGGCCACAGTTCCAGAATAGGAATTACAGTGAATAGACACAAAGCATGAAGCCGGAATCTTATTGGCTACCTTACAGCGTTCCTGAAGCGACACATCCACGTCCAGCCCACGCGTCATAAACACATTGACCATAGGGGTGTGATTGTCTGGGCAGAAGGAATTTATTTGCACTTCTCCTGTCACAGAACTCTTGGTGGCATACAACAGGTACTCTGAGACTTTGAAGGAAACCGCCAGCGCAATATCCTTCTCCATAATCTTGAGTTCCGAGTTCACGGTTCCACTTGCCTTCCCTCCATGGCCCGGGTCGATACAGATATTCGCCAATTTCTTGCTTGCCATACATGTCTCCATCTAAAAAAGCCCCATAAAATTCGATAGTTACCGCAGGGTTTATCAAACACATGTACCGATAGGGGCAATCTTTCGGGGTGTTTCGTATGCTTGACGCAATAACAACGGTTTATTTCATAGTAGGATTCTTAATTCTCTTCGGCGTAATCATTCCAGTCCTTCACCGTCTTGTCCAGTTATCCCTCACATGGTCCCTTGTGGTCATTTATCTGGCAATACTCTTTGGCGTAGTGGTGGACTTCTCACACCTCACAAACGAACTCAGAATCATTCTGGCGGTAGGGTCTATTCTCGTGACCCTGAGCTATATATACAGTCAGGCTTGCAAGGAAGCGGCCCAACGTGGGGAGAAACTTCCCACCCCTGAAATTTCTCTGGAAAACAAAGATCACAAGTTCAGATTCAAATTCCGAAGACCTCCAAAACAGTCTGAAGAATCTTGTTGTGAGGACAGCGAACTGCCAGAGAGCCTTAATGATGTGGAAGAACAGGAAGTCCAACTTCCGAAGCAATTTCACAATGCCTTAAACGCGAATGAACCTGTACCGAAATCCCAGACCTCAAGGATGTCGTCTTCGTCCGGGCGGCAGAGTTCAGCCAGTTCGCGATCTGGAGGATACTCTGGCGTATCCAATGGAATATCATCTAATAAGCATGTGGATCCGAACGAGATCACAGCGATCCCGGGAATCACCCCGAACTCTAAGAAAAACATCAGGTATTGAACATGGCACTGAGAACCTCCATAGAACCAAAGCTCGGAATGAACTATCGTGGGAACAAAACAGGCGATGCCCGATACATTGCCAGCATTGTCACCAATCTCATGGCAGACCGAAAGCAGTTTGTCGATTTGTTTTGTGGAGGATGTTCTGTAACTTGCGCCATTCCTAAAACCTTCAAGAGAGTGGCCAACGATGCAAACCCGTACTTGATGGCGTTGCTCAAATGGTATCAGGCCGGAAACCGCTTCAAGGCTCCAATCACGCAAACGATGTTTGAAGAAGCACGAACCAGAGTGACCAAAAGCCTCAAACTAATAGGGAATCCTGTGGTTGACTTGACAAAGGTAGACTCTCTCAAAGATGTTGCATACCTTGCTTGGTGCGCTTACATAGGAAGTGCCAGTGGAGAATTCTTTGGAACCTTTTGCGGGAAACAGCCGGGCAGTGCCAAAGACATGACCTATTACAACGAATCCCAACTGGTAAAGACAGCAACAGGCATTCAGAATGTGAAGCTGTCTTGCGGAAACTACCTAGACCTCAAGCTGGAGGCCCCAAGTGTGATCTACTGTGACCCACCTTGGAAAGGTCTTGGGAACTATGCTCTTACGATGTATAATCCAGACGAGTTCTATGAGTGGTGTGTCAAAACCAAAAAGAGCGGGCACACCATCCTGCTGAGTGAAGTGTCCGCCCCGGAGGACTTGTTCAAACTCGTGAAACGTTCAGGAGTTTCTACGTCAAGTTACGGCTTATACCTGATGAAGTGATCGGAGAGATTCGAATGGCAGACAAACTGACCCCCAAAACAACTCGTGTAAAGAAGGATCCTTCAGAAGGTACAGAAGAACTTGGCGGAAACATAGTCAAGACAGGTGGGCTTATCCAATGGATAAAGTCCCTGTTTGGTGGAAGAATTAAAGTCGTAGACGATCCTCAGGACCCAAGAGACGATTTCTTGAGGACGGCTGTATCCAGAACAGATGCTACCCTGCTTGGGGATCTCCATACATACGCAACCACACGTGAGGGTATGATCAATGAGTATAAGGAAATGCTGACCGACTCATTGACCGTAGCGGCGGTGGAACTCATAGCCGAAGATGCCAGTATCATCGACTCGGATACCGGACTGGCCGCGTGGGTGACGTGTCAGGATGACCCTGATTTTGGGGACATGATGACCCAATGGTTATCCGATTCTGTCTGCATCAATGACATGATTTATCCGATAGCCTTCAACATCGTGGCATTCGGTGAATGCTTCCTGAACACAAACTTTGCCAATGCAGTGTACAGGGAGAACTTCACTCTTGGCGAATACTTCACGATTGCAGACCCTCTTGAGTGCATCCACCTGTTCCGATTCGGTGCGCCACTTGGCTATGCGACCAGAGAGTCCGAAGGCATTTACACATACGGGGAATCGGACACGATTCTGCCCGAGAAATCATACATCCATTTCATGTCCGACCGTGGCCAAGACCAGAAGGTAGGTAATGAAGAAGACGGGGTGGTGATTAGGTACGGAACCAGTTTTCTTGAAGCCGGTAAATACTCCTTCAGAACCAAGAAGCTGATGGATGATCTGATTGTTCTGGCCCGCCTCACGCGCAGTGCTTTCTACCGTATCTTCAGTGTAGAAGTCGGTAACTCGACCTCGCAGGACACGGCCCGTATGATGAGAGAAGTCAGAACGGCCATCAATTCAAAGCAGTCCCTCAATGTAGCCGATGGAGTCTTCAGCAGTAGGAATGCTCCGATGATTACGGGAGGTAACGTCTATGTACCTGTACGTAACGGTCTGGGAGGTATCGCTGTGCAGGAAGTGTCTGCTCCGACAGAGGTAGGTGCTTTGACCGACGCCAACATGATTATCTCCCAATACCTAGGGTCTCTTCGTGTACCCAAGCAATTTCTGGGGCAAGCGGAGGAAACAGGCGGAGGTTTGAATGACTCCACTCTGACCCAGCTCGATATCCGGTATGCAAGAACCGTAAAGAGGGTTCAACGTATCCTTCGTGAGGGGATCAAGAAGCTCATCATCTGGAAGTGCCTCATTGACGACATTATGCCACCGGACTTTCAGGTGCAGATGCCTACCATCCTTACTGGTGAAGACGAGAAGCGTGCCACTGCCATCACGGCTGAAGCTGACCGTATGAACGCGGCCCTCGACATGGTTGCCAAGATCGACCCTGAGTACATGCAGAAAGCCAACAAACGGGAACTTATCTACTTCGTCCTGCATAAAATCTTCAAGAACGATGACCTGCTGGATGCCCTAGGATTCAACAATCCTGAGCCAGAGCAACCTGAAGAAGGGCAGGAAGGAGAGGAAGAAGAGACGGGTGGCGGTGGTTTCGGAGACATGGATGACAGGCTATGATGAAGAACCTAAGGGAAATCTACAACAAGTTCAGAGACTATGATTACGAAGACATGGGCAACGACCGTGAATATCGTATCAAGACTCCGGACGAATTTGAAGAAGTGCACGGAGGTGTATGTTGGGACTTTGTAGGCCCAATGGCTTTAGAACTCGCCAAACATGGGGTTCCGTGGAAATGCTATTACACAGGAATCCACAAAGGACACAGGACGCTGGCCACTCACACATATATCATTGCAGAACGGCATCAGTGGATTGAGTGTAGCGGGCAAAAACACAAAGGAATTCATCATGTGGATTCCTTCAGAGACGTAGTCAGCCTTTTACTAAACACCTACCAAGGAAGTGTTGGGCACACTGTGATTTATAACCCGCTTCGAACCTTTGGCATGTCCACTGACGAATTCTTTGAGTACCTAGAAGAGGAAGGACGATATCTTTGTGCAATTTATCCCTAGGTATCCTGCTCATCGCTTGAGTCTCCTATATCAACCGCATGGTTATTTCTTCGAATAGGCTACCGGGGAATCTTGCATTACGACAATCGAGTATTTTGCCATTACTGGCAATTTCGTATTCGAAGTAATCCTCTGTTATTACTCTGTATCCATGTAGTTTGTTTTCCTTAATAACGAGTCTCGCGTATGCAAATGCGGCTGGATCATTCGTTGTCAGCAACTCTGTCCCGTCGGGCCGAATGATGGTCGCAAACGGCTCGCGCTCATCGCAATGCCATGTATATTGCTCGCAATTACTCATCACTTGAGTCTCCTGTGTTGTTAGTTTTTGTAATCTAAATCAACTCCATCCAAAGAGCGTTCGTACCACTCCTTGGTGGTATTAAGCAACGAATCTATTGTGGTTATAACCAGATTAGCTTGTTTGATGTCATAACTCGCTTCCGTCCCTATAAAAAATGAACTGAGCGACTCGGCGTCCTCTTTTACATGTAAGAGTTCTTTTTTGATTGTAGCTATCTTGGTGAGCTTGAATAAATCCGTAGGTGTCATCGCTTGAGTCTCCTGTGTTTTGAGTTGTCAAATTTCGTTTGATGCAGTGTTGATGATATTGCGGAGAAATAGACCTGAAGTCATAGAACACGCCTACCGTCTCTACTAACAACGAACGGAACCTCAATAGACTTCACATGCCAATCAGGAGGATTCTTGCTCCGATAGAGGCACTCAGAATAACCATCTCTTCGCATTCCCATCCACATTCCTCCAACATCAGGGTGTCGCCGGAGAAGGATGTGTATCTCTGGAAGAAATCCGTTGGCGATACAGGCCAAGAATTCGTCCTGTGCAAGTTCCAGCTCCTCATAAACGAAGAAACGGTCTCTGTAAATGAGCAGAAACCCAAGGTCATCCTTCGAGAATGTACGATCCTCTGGACGCTCCATCCTAACTCTCTCAAGAATCTCCTGAAGAAGATCTGGGTACGACAGGCCGTTGAAGTAATCCGGATTGATGTATGGGTATATCCGTTTTTGAGTATCACGCATCTTTCCCTCCCTCCAGAAACAAAGTCACCTCATCTGGTTCGTACTTTCGCCCAATCAACTTATCCCACTCGTCATAGGACTGAATGACTTTGTAAGATGGATAAATCTTAGGGGCCTTTTCTGGGTGGTACCTAATCCAATCCTCACAATAATCTCTTGCCTGACCCAAGGTCATGTAGTCTTCAGGATTTGGAGAGTAGCAGTTGGAGAGCGTACCCTCTGTCAACCTGATACACATCCCGTCTTTCGAGACAAAGTCTCCGACCCGAAGATTTCCGCTAAAATTCTTAAAGAGGGATACCGGCAACTTCAATTTGCGAGCCATGAAACTTTGCATATTATCTGTGGAGATGGCATATCCATCAGGTATTTCTGGATCCCCAACCTTCCGATGTGGCCACCACAGTAACCTGCCATCACTCCAATAAAATCGACGGTCTGGGTGGTGGAGTACATAGGAATCACGATACTTTTTCTTGAAATCCTCACGCTCTAAGGAAGAACTAGATGCCTTACAACAAGTCACTCCAAGCAACCCTCTGGAATCACATTTGAGAGCCTTCCGAAGAATTGTCGTAGGGTAATAGACTCCAAAGTCCCTCTGAATCAGTTCAGACATCTCCTTGAGTGGAATTACTCGATCTTGACCAATGCTTATGGCCTTGTGGTACTCCTTCCGAAACACCTGCGTCATTTTGAACAGAACATCTTCAAGGGTCGTGTCCTTTAGAGCTAAATAATGGACGTACTCCTCAAGTCTCCTTACCTTTTTGTCCAATCTCCGAATGCGTTCCTTCACCACATCAACGTTCCTACATCTACACATAATCTCCTCCATAAAGTTTGGGCGTTATGAAAGACTCAAGGTATCCGACGACCTTCCGCCTTCCTTGAGATCTCCAGTGGAAAAGCGAAGCGACAGTCCGACCAAAATTGTCGTGCCGTTGGCGTGTCGTTCTCGACGCGCCTTAGAGCGAAGGTGGTCAATGAATGCTCGATACCCTTTAGACCGGCAATTTGTTAGGTCGTATCGCTCGATCAGCGATGACACCTCATCGTTTTCACAGTCGCCGAAGTGCTTGAGGATATCCCCTCGCGTCACCTCGCCGTTAGGATCCACATCGTACAGCTCATCGAAAATCTGCTCGAAATCGGTCTCCATCTGCTCGACATCATCTGTAACAACGCGGGGCCGCCTGCCCGTGGCCTGTATCGCGGACAATTTTTTAGTGGCCTCAGTCAGGCTCACCACATGCGCGTCTAAACTCTCCAGAACCTCTACCAATCTCTCAAATAACCCGTCCATATATACCTCCACAGCCATGAGCGGGATTGCTCTACCCAAGGTATACACAAAGTCCTTAACGGAATTATGAGACTTTAACCATATCCTCTAAAAAGTTTGAGATATCATATTCATCATTACGGTCACATAATCTGAGAAGATTCGCTTTGTTTGCAATAACGAACGACATAATCAAAGAGATGTCATTACTTCCAACACCATCTAAACGCGACTGATAATTTCTTAGGGGAATCGTAGGCTCATCCGAAATTGTCATCGGTATCATAGAACGAGTGTTCGGACTGTTCCCCTTGTCAGGTTGAAATTTTATTCTAGGGCCATGACCGCCATCAAGATAAGAGCCACTATCGTCAAGGTAGAGATTTACTGGTAAGCCAGAGCGAGCTTTTCTCAAAGTCGCCATTTCAAAGGCATTTGAACGCTCATTCACAGAACGGCGGCTGTCGAATAAATCACTGTATTTGCGACATTTCTTCAATCGTAATTCCAGAAGTTCTACACGACGTTCCAAATATCTCACATATTCTTCAGTACTCTCAAAATACTCACGTTTTCGCATACTCTCCCCACCTCACTCAGTTACTGGTGCTTTCCGTTCTATAACAACGCTCTCCGTCGAAGCGTCCAAACACCCTTATACCACGAGAAAACCCCAGTCACGCCGTCAGCACCACAGTCCTAAACCTTGTGGTAGAACACAGAACGGTGCACCAACAGATTGTAAGCATTGCATCCTAGGTAGTTGCCCACAACGGTCATAGGATATAACCACAACATGGAGATGTCGAACCGGCCAGCGACGCCATAATAGAAAGCGTCGGCGATGCTGTGCCAGTAGCCTGACAGAATGAACAGAGGTATTCCAAGAATCAGGATCAGGAAGTTTCTGGGTTCACCGCCCTCCGGCTGTTTTCGAGCGAACTGAACGATGGTGGTCATTACGAAACCGCACAATACCGAGGCAAAGAATCCTGCGTAAAGGGGAGAAGTCATACGAGCCTGAATGATCTTCTGGGCCGCCTCCACCATATCTGGGAAACATCCATGTGCACACCCTGCCAAGATCGTCGTACCGACAACGTTTCCAAGAAGCACCAACGGAAGATGCTTGAGGTCTTCCGCAGTAGAACAAAACCCAGCGCGTCCTGTGTACAAAGGGACGGCGTACAACACCACCGACAAAAGACCAAAAGAGAACAAGAAGGCACCGAGGTACCCACCGACTTTCAAATTGACCATACATCCAAGGGAAATAAACATCCCTGCGATCACGGATTTACCAAACATCCCCACTCCTCTCTAATACGGTCGATAACATCCGACAGGTATTGATCTTTTTTCAAAAGATAGACCTTCTTTGCATAATGGTCACTCATGGACAGTCTTATGGACTCAGACCAACGTTCCTGACAGCTCTCCCAAAGAGCCGTTGTACCACGCGCTACGTTTCTCCTACCCCACTCCTCAAAACACTCCGTTGTATCCTCTGGGCAAACCAAAACATACGGAATGTCATGTTTTGCAAGGTAGAACAATACCGGTTGATACATGGCCACAAAAATGAAGTCGTACTGCCCAAGACAGGATCGAAGTTTTTGGCAGTACGACTTCCGAAGGATCCATTCCTTTTGCGCAGGGGTACACATGCCAGACCCGAAGAACCTGTCTTCCAAGTCAAGCACCGAGTACTTTGTCTGGTTGTGACACAGATAAGTCTTGCCACAACAGAACATGGCGGAAACGATGACGGTGTTCATTTCTCAAGAAGACCCAACGACAGGCTAGAACACACTTTGAGTCGTCCTAGCGTCATACGTGAAACTCCCACTTTAAGCCAGAGTGTTTCATAAACTGTTCTCCAATCTTACGGGCTGTTCTATTGAGGTCTGAAACGAGAAAATTCCGTCCGCAACACCGGTTCCAAAGGATCCTTGACTGAAGGAAAAACACCCTTGAGGAAGAAGATTAAACAGCTTAAACCGTTTTTTCACCGCACCATTGGTGTACAAAATAGCCCACGGGGCCGAAGGATCGCCGTCTCTCTTCTTGAAATGAAAACAACTTTCCCATCTTTTCAATTCATTCGTCACATCATCACCAACACAGCTTGAAAACCTCAAACGTCTGTTGGACCAGTCAACGTGTGAAACATTCAACTCAAAAGGGTCTTCAAGGATGTCTCCATAACCAAATACAACAAAGCGTATAAAGAAACCTAACCCGGCCACATACCACAGATTCGTTTTTGAAAGCTCCTCAAATTCCTTTTCATCCTGAGACTTTCGATACTTTGGAACATTCAAACCCAACAGAATTTGAGTGACCAAGTAATCCCGTGCGTCAGCTTCAGACTGAAGAGCCGACACCGTCTTTTTCAAAGACTCATTCTGCTGTTCAAATTTGCGTAGCGCACGAACCAATACTTCCTTATTCATCACTTCTCCCTTCATAATGCTGACAGAAATCTTCAATACATTCCATCAGGACTTCCTCGGAAACACCGTCAGGTCTGAGTACGAATTCCCCTGACCAGTCAGTGACCTCTCCTTGTTCATCAGCCTTAAAAACCATGAATTCGTAAGGTGAGTCATAAAGATCCAGTCCGTATTGAAGTTCGATAAGGTCGGCCAAATACCAGTGACCCTTAAACTGGAACACGCCGCTGATTTGGTTTCTGTGTTCAAAACGTGTTATCCGAACATCCCTCATAAACTGCTCCTGTTCTGAATTCTGGTCAACCCTGCAAAGGGAGCACTCATGTGTGCTCCCCATGACACGGAAACGATAACACAAAACAAATACAGAATTCAGAACAGCACCACAACTTTGTCAGGCTCTCACGCCTGAACAAACTCAAGCACCAGCTCATCCTGAGTAGTGTCTCCTTCTTGAACACTAACCATACGTGAAGACTTACAGACAAAAATACCGTCAACTACGTTATAGTTCCAAGAACCGTCATCCGCGAACTGCGTGACAACAATACGATGGTCTTTGCCCGTCTCGAAGGATGGGAGGAAGTTCACAACATCATCTGAAGCAAAAAACCGAGCAGTCAGCTTGAGCCTGTTATTGTCTTGGAGGATCATACGTACCGATTTGTTAGACAGGCGAAGGCACTCAACATCATCAATACGAAGCTCATAATGTCTGCGTGACATCACATCAGAATCATAGCTATACTCAACACTGTCTTTACATTCTTTCCACTGTTCAACAATGTAAGCAACTTTACCATGCTCTAAACGAAGCATGTTCTGATTGTCTGAACCGCGCCAGTGAAGTCCTGTGCGTTTTCTTGACAGAACGAACGGACCGTCAACAAGCACATCAACGCAATCAAGAATACGCCGAAGTGTCACATCTCCGTCCTCGATCTGCTTTTTAAGTTCTCCATACGTATAGCCTGTGTACAGCCAGATTGTCTTTTCATTTCCGAACTCACCTTTGACGGTTTCAACGATATGCCTCACCTCCTCACGATTGTCAGGATATAAAGGGTCGCCTCCGGACAAGGTCAGTCCTGAACAGAATTCAAGACTTAGTGAATCCATAATATCCTGCATGGTTCCGATGGTAAACTGCTGACCGTAACATGGATCATGCGTTTGAGGATTGTGACATGAAGGGCATTTGTGCGAACACCCACTTACAAACAGTACGGTGCGAAGACCATCGCCGTTCATCATGTCACAGTATTTTATCCCTGAGTAATTCATATTCTATCTCCATGAACAGAGCAAGACACAAACCATGCCTTGCTCACAGGTTACAAGTCTACATGCACTTTCTGTCGTCGATTTCGGCACGTTTACCTTCGTTCATGCGTGTGTCTCCATGAACCCGCTCAAGACCGAGGTATCCGCACACCCTCGAAATCCGTACCAGATCTGAACTACCGCATTTCGGACACTTGTCATTATCTAGGAACTCGGCACCGCAGGTGCAACAGTAATTCTTGCTGATATTGCACCCGTAGTAATACCCGCGCTTCATCGCTTCACGAATCAAGGTGACATAGGCTTTCGTATTGTAATCTGTTCCAAATCGGTTGTATATGATGTTCCCGCCGTTGCACAGATGAAAACACTTGTACTCGACATCCATCTTCTCCATCGGCGTGATATCTTCTGAGACATGGACATGGAACGAATTGGACATGTACTTGCGATCCGAGACTCCCTTGATAATGCCGTACTTCTTACGGAACTGCGTCACCTGTAAAGACGACAGGCTTTCTGCCGGAGTACCGTACACAGCGTAAAGAACCCCGTCCTCTTTCTTGTAACGGTTCGCATAGTCATTGACGAATTTCAAGACTTCTTCTGCAAACTGCGCCTTATCTTCATACAGGGACTTACCTTTATACATCATCGTGGCCTCATTCAAGGCAGAGATTCCGAAGGACACAGTACATGGCCGGAGGAAATCACGACCGATCTCATCAGTCTCTTTCAAATGCCCACCGTACCCGCCGCCTTCGCAGAAGATAAGAGGGTTGATCCCAGCTTTTTTATGCGCGAAGTAATCCAGCGTCCGAAGATGAATCTTACGGCAAAGATCAAGGTAGTATGTAAGAACCTCATAGAAATCCTTTCCCTCATCCTGAGCCTTCTTGACGATCATTGGGAAGTTGAGTGTTATGGCTCCCATATTAAACCGTCCCTCATAAACCGGACGATCTTCCTCATCGGCGGGTTCCATACCTCCACGCTCGTACCATGGGGAGAGATTCGCCCTGCATCCCATGCGGCTGATCGTAACGCCATATTTCTTGTAAATAGACGGGGCATAACCATCGCCGCTCATGGACAGGAAATCTGGATACTGTGCCCGTTGTGTGCATTCAACAGCTTCAAGGAATAACCACTCTTGTCCTTTACCCGCACCATGCTTAGCTTCATCGTACATGAATGTGAGCTTTGGGAACAGGACTGGGATACCGTCGGCTGTACCAGCCCCTGTTCTGCGCACTTTCAAAAAGCAGGATGTGATCAACTGCCCAAACTGATTATCAGACAGACCAAACGAAATGGAAGAGAAGATGAAATCTCCCCTTGCCGTGGTGGCACTGTTGAGACGCATCTCACACTCAATCGCCCCATCCTCAATCTCTTTACGAAGTTTCTTCATGGCATAGGCATCCGCCTTTCCAAAATCAGACTTGCCTGAAATCTCTTCCCACTCCTCATAATAGCGGTTGTACGAATTTTCAGCGTAAGGAGCAAGAACCTTGTCGATCTCACTGACCGTGAATCCTCCGTACTGACAAGACCCGGCACTCAGGATAATGTCTATCATCAGAGTGATCGCCGTTCCGATTGTCTTAGGTTCACGGTACTGTACGGTTCCCATGTGAAAACCGCCTTTGAAAATCTCCTTAACATCGCAAAGCATACAGTTGCCTGTTGGAATACCCTTTTCAAGCATAAACGAGTGGTCTTCCTCAACGTCAAGACACCACACACAGGCTTTCGGATTCAAGGTTGTATCTTCGATTCTAGTCACTCTCCAAGTCTTGTCGCCAGAACTTGAGAATGTTCCATAAAGAATGGTTCTATCGCGTCTCACACCGTAATTGGTTTCTTCACCATCCAACACTTTTGTTCGTGTAACATAATACCCGGCAATGTTCAGGAAGTCATACATCCAATCGTTGAACTCACCTGTAACTTGAACACCTCTGAACATTGAATTGATTCCATTTGACAACTGACGGCATCCATCAGCACACATATAACCATTCATAAACACAGCAATCTTGTGCTCATCCATATTGTACGGAAGTCTTTTGTTGTGAACCTCATTCAGGTAAACCATTAAGTCTTTCGTACCTGAGATTTCTTTGACCTTATACCCTGCTTTACAGAATCGGTCTGCAAACTCAACTTTACGGCCACAAAGACGAATTCTCATCGTAGTCCGGAGCTTGTCGGCTTCTGTACTCAATCCTCCGGACACCGATCCATCTGCAAACCCAAATCCAAGACACCACAGCTTCATATCCTCAAAAGACAGATCATCGAACTTCAGCCGAGTACGATCTACTGTATAATACAAAGCATCTCCGACTTTCAGTTCCGTTGTCACAGAACCGTCTTTCAGAATCCATCTGTGATTGGGTGTACAGTCCACATAGGTTTCATTTCCATTTCCACGTTTGAGCCACACACGTTGAAGTTTACTCCACGGAAGTTTGACTACACGCGCATTTCGCCACACCCCCTTATGGGAAAGGACTGTAACAGTATCACCTTCATTAAAATCGTAAAATGACTTTACACCGAGGTTGGTAATAAATCTGGTGTCTCGACGAAAACAGTTTGACGTATCGAGTCTAGCACCTTTGTCATGGATGTAGATGTAACCATCCTCCTGTGCTTTGTTCTCCTCATCCGTCAGGAAAAACCTCTTGTAAAGCTCTCCATTCAGCTCGGCATACGCAATGGATTTCTGAGTGGTAACAAGCTCGGAATCTGCGTTCGCATTTGACGTATCACGACTATCATTCAGCTCCAGCTTTTTCCGATACACCTGATCAAGCATCTTCACGAACTGCGTCTTGTAATTCCGATACTCCCGGTAGCTTCTGGCCACCTCAGGGCTTGCAGAATCCAAAGCACACTCCACATAATTGTGCAACGTCTTCACCAGTACCGGTTCTTCAGGAGAGCACAGGTTCTCCACATAGGAAACAACGAAATCCTCCTGCTGTGGCGTGAGCGTTACATTGACGCGTTCAGCAGACTTACGGATAGCGGACTTTATTTTGTTGCCGTCAAAAGGGACGACTGTGTTGGTCTTCTTCAAGACAGACAAAGAACGACTTTCAGGGGCCATACGAACACTCCATCGACTAAGATTGAAGGGGTAAACAAAAGCCGGTATTTCTACCGGCCCTCATGCTGACATTCACTTTGGAGTATAACGTTCAGACCGTGGATTGTTCTAGCTCTTCTGGATAATCAAGATCATCAAAGACGACAGGAATCTGCTTTTTGAGATACGATAACAGAGGCAACATCACCTGACGCATCTGTGGATGTGCCGCCCTGTCGCAACGAAGCCTGAACACGTTTCGCCATTGCCGTAAGTTTGCCGTCATCACGATTTCCGTCTTCAATGCCAGTGGAAGCACACTGCGTGCGATCTCTGGCCGCCCGGTCTTTAATAATTCAAAGTACATATCGGAACTTGTCTGCATGGCTTTTACCCACATGTCATACTCACATGTACCCTTTTTGATTCCCGGAGGCAGTATAACCGATATGCTGTGACCATTCTTCTCCAAGCTGTAATTGACAAATCGGGTAGACTCGACGGCAAAGCTGGAAAGTCTGTGCCGGACGAGTTCATTCTGGATAGCCCTGTCCACATGAAATCGCACCGTGACGATTTCATGTTCAATCATCGCCTCATGGCCACGTTCTATGAGCATCTTCACGAAACGATAACAGGAATCCTCTGTGGTATTCCTTGCTGACTGATAACAGGTTCGGCCCACTGCCTCAATAGACTTGAGTATCCTATCTCCATCCAGAGGCGTAAGAACTTCCCACGAAGGTTCCACGATACGGATAGACGGACACGCTTCCGAACCCTTGTCAACATTACAACCTTGCTCACCCATATTCCAAACTCCTTACCCATTGCTAACTTCGAGTTCCAGTGAGGTACCATCTTCAAAGGAAATGGAACGCGCCCGGAACTGTGTACTGACCGACAACTGTGCGAACGGACTCACCTTGAAGGATTTTTTGACTTCAGGAACCCACTCCCCTGCATCCAGTTTAACTTCACGACAGGTATGACGGAAGGTGTCGATTAAATCCTCAAACCGATGATACCTGCAAAGACGACCGTCTCCGAGAAGTGCGTACAGACGCTCCCCATACACAAAGAATTGTTCATAAGACACGCTACCGATCTCATGCAGTTCCGCACCTGTATAACACTCCCCGGTCTCTGGATTCCACAAAACAAAGTCTAATGTCAGTTTCGAATGACTTGGATATCCGATAACCATCCATTCCTGACCATGTACGGTGAATCCGAACACATTCTCAGAGGTGAATCCAAAGAAGTTGATTCTGGTACGTTCAAATTTGCGAGATTCCCGATCATACCGTAATACGTCTCCGTGGTTGTGATAATACGCGTATCTCGCAGTCTCGAAGATCCTTGACCAGTTGCACGCATCCTCGGAACCCCTCTTCTTAGTTAAGGAACGTACCTGAGGGAACAGGTCTTCCAACACCTCATCGTCACTGTCACGAGTGTACACAGGAATGTGACGGTCAAGGTCATCAATCTTGGTCAGCTTCCAACTGTTGGCACTACCAAGGTCGCTTCCAAGAAACACATACTCTTTACCATCGACAGGGATGACCAACTTATAAGGCTCAAGCATGGCCTGAGAGCAATAGAATTTGGCATCCTCGATTTCCCCAGCATCAAGGTTGTCCATGTCAAACACATGCAAGTATTTCCTTTGACAGTCCCATTCGGTTACATAGTAAGGAACACATAGAAACGACTTTCCATCGCGAGACAAAACGTAGCTCGGAATAACCTTATTCTTTTTCCACGACGGGGTTCGCACCTGCCACGTCTTGTCGATCAAACGAGGACTGAGGTCGTATCCCGGGGACTCAAGGGAAGTTCCCTTAGGTAACATGAATGTGTCAATGTTTTCAAAGAACTGTCGGCGCGTTAAATAGTCTTTCCAGAAGGACAGATAATCCTGAGTATTGTCAAACTTCATTATCCATACCAAGTAAGATTCCTGCGACCTCTTGTAACACAGACGAAGCCCGTGTTCCTGAAGAGAGGAACCCAGAGCCGACAACTGCTCAAACACAGAGCGTCCCTTGTAGGCTTTGACAACACGGTCAAAAATCTTATCAGAGATTGCTGAATATGTCATGCTGTACTGAGTACGAAGCGATTTCAGAACATCCTTCACATCCGCATCATAACGGACACTGATAAACTGGATCCCAAGATGCTCAAAAAGCTCTCCCCATGTCAGGAAAATCTTGCGGTCTTTCAAATTTGTCTTGCACGTCATTGTACATCTCCAAAACCAGCGGCCCCATTGCCGATATGTCCCACCCCTGTGAGACACGACAAACATATCACATCCCTAGGTACTTTTTAGAATTCAGCACCATAAGGGAAGATCATGCAGTACACATACAAAGCATACAACGGGGCCGTAGAGTTCCACAGAAAACGCATCCAAGGGTTCGATTCACTGTATCTGTTCGAGATACTCATCTCTGAGCAAGTGTGTTACTCCATCAACAATGTGGCACAAATCCTAGGGTACCGCGCCCCACAGAACCTACACACCCTGCTCAAGGACAGTGGATTTCTCCTTACTGCACAAGACCTGTATCGCATCTACATGCTGGACGCCATAGACTTCGGGAACGAGCCAGACGAGTACGAATGGTTCCTGAAGACCCTTTCCAGTCTAGTAGACGACCCCACCATGCACATCACGACGCGTACCAGATTCCTGACGCTGGATGGAATTCTTTTCGTAATGGCGCATAACACCATGACCTCTGAACGGGTAAAGAAAGCCCTATGCACCACTCTTGGAATCGACAAATCCATCATCTGCCCGTCGAGACCCGAGACGCACTTCTGTGAGAGACTCGCTAGTATGCTAGGCGAGTTCGGATACACCATTCAACGACAATACCCGGTCTCGATATACAGGCTGGACATGGCCGTGTTCAACCGTAATGAGAAGTTCATGTGTGCCGTAGAGTTCGATGAGGAGACTCACCGATGGTATGATGAGAAAAAAGAAAAGGAACGGGCGACATACATGAGCAAACACCGCATCAAGATCATCCATGCCGATAAAGGTACCAAGCCAGAGACCGTCCTCAAAACCATCCTCAAGATGTAGTGCCGGTATCTAACGGATCACCAGACCCCTCCCGCCTCAAAGCTATGGCGTATATGGAGGGGTATTTTGTATCTGAACGGAGGAGCCTATGACAACAGCAAACCCCTTAGTCCTCAACATCATCACCACCTTACTAGGGATTGCGCTTTTCCTTCTGATTCTGTCTGGTATCCACGACCTCATTATTTACATCCGAAAACGTAGAGATAAAAAGGCCAAGACTACTCCTCAGAACCCTTCGGATGCATGACGCTGTCCCAATCAATCATGCTTCGGTTGACTTCAGTCATGTCGTCTTTCACAGTAGGGGTCAGAGGAATGGAAAGCAGTTCCCTCTCGTCTGCACATGAGGTAACAAATTCCTGAGGCATTGTATCCTTCTGAGGATCTGATGATGTCCCATAGTGGTTCTCGTCGCGCCACGAGATGTGTTCAATAGGGTTATGCATGGCGAGGGTAAGCAAGTCCTGCGGATTATACGACGGTGTCTGGATTTCGTAAGCATTGTAAAGTGCACCCACGACGGCATCCATACGATCTTTCATGCCGCCGTGCGCCGTATCACTCGGGTGATCCACTTTGTGTTTATCCCTATTCCAGTCCAGATTGAACAGCTCGTGCTTTATCGCCTCCGCAAAGTCTGACGGGAACTTGACGATCTTCCGGTACATACAGTCCACGAAGAACAGATACGCCTTATCGGTTCGGTCAACACTCTGGTAGCGGCATGGGATGCGGTTCTCTTCAAAGAACTGCAAGCTCGACGAGCTTTGAAACTGATCCATTGACACCATTCCGATGTGCAACCGCTTCGACAAGAACATGATGAACTCGTTGACACGGGCAATGGAAATCTTACGTGGAAGTGGCGGCGGGACGATTCGTAACGAGAAATCGAAGGTGTAGATGGGTGTTCGCACACCGTCGGCCACGGTTTCCCCGGATTTGTAACAACAGGCGATACCTGTGGCGTCATTCGTCAGACCTAAGTCGATGTGGATGAAGCGTGGCCTGTCTGGATCTACAAAGGAACGCTCCAGATAGTACTGAATGCAGTTCGTTGGCGAGTCGTTGTTGGTCTCAATGGAGAATTCGTTCTTACTGAACAAGACAGGAATAGAGCTGTCGATACACTGGTCGAACACGTGCTTGTCCTGAAACAGCTTACCCTGCGCATACACAGACACTCCAGAGATGTCTCGAAGAGCTAAGTAAATGTCTCGCTCATAGTCGTCCTTCCTATCCACCGGAACCTCATCCACCAGACGACGGATGTCCTGAGGAAGCTCTTTCACGATTTCAGAAAGAGTCTTGCTGTGATCGACAGGAAGGTTGAGCTGACTCTCGATTTTCTGAGGGCTGTCCATCACAAAGGGTTCGTACTTCTCATTCCCGCAGAACACATAAAACCGTTCCTTCTTGTGTGCCCAAGGCTTCACTTCCCAAGTGCGAACATTGATTGCCTTGGATCGTGGATCCTCCTGTGCTTTCTTGAACAAGTATTCCGTATAGGAGTTGCTCGTCGTGGCAGAGGAGATGACGATGTTCATGCCATAATTCTTCCCGCCAAACGAAAATCGCGAGGCTTGTCTGGAAAGAACCGCATGATGCATCTTCTGCATTTCGGTAAGGGAGCCAGAATCGCCGGTAGCATCTCCCTTGAAGTTGGCCTCGTCGATAATACTGGCGATGACGTTGTTACCGATCATGTCCCCTTCGCCAGTACCGAACAAGACCGACACATTGTTCGGGAAACGTAATTCAGAGTCTATGTGCTCATCCCTTGGGAACTTCTCTCGAAAGTACGGGATGGTGTCAATAATTTCACGTAACTGTTTACCAAGTCGGATAGCCATGAACTTGGATACGGCACAGAAGTACAGGAAAACAATGGGGGAGGTTGGCATAAGCCCGTAGCGTCCCTGAATGTTGTTGTACACGCTCTGCTCATAGAGCTTGCGGATGAAGCAGTATAGACCGACTGAAGTCTTACCGCCGCCGATGCCGCCGGAGATAACCACCATGTCGTACTTGTTCTCATACTCAAACAGGTCACACAGGAAGTCTTGGTAGTATGGGTAGATGCCAGTCGGCACGCCGTCGTTCCACTTGAACACCCCTCCCTCACCGACATAATACGGGTCTTGTACCCAGTCACGTATGGGTACAAGTGGCTCTTTGAGTTCAGGTTTCTTCACCTGTAACTGCTTGAGAACATTGCTGATAGCGTGCAGATTAGCCATGGGACATTAAAACCTAAGCATAGGGTCTCGGAAACTCTCACGAAGCTGTTGATACGTCGGGTCGTCAACATGCGTAGTATGAACTTCCATCACATCCACCAAAGCATAGGTAAAGTACCTCTGAATGACCTCGGGCATATCACGATAGTACTTGCAGTTCAGTTCAGGGGCAAATGGAACGGACATCAAGAATACCTGATTGTCCATAAAGTTCCTAATGGCGTGCAGACGTTTGTGGCCGTCGAGAACTTCCCCTGACAAACCCTCTGGATACCCGAGGATGAAAGGGGCCGGAAAGGAACCATACATGAAGAATTGCTTAACGTAATCCGCCTGAGTATCCAGAGACCATGGAGAACACAAAGGACTGGAGAAACTCGAAACAGCCTTCAAGAGACCTTCCAGCCGGATGATACTGCGATGCATTTGAACATAGGGCGAGAACATGACCGTTATCCCTCCATCAGATCTTCAGGTGGTTGTCTGCAATTACTTGCTCAAGGTAAGCACTCTTCGGGAAACCTATCTTACGCAGTACGAAGTAAGGGTAGACCCCACAATAGGGGCTGGACATGAACTCCTTCCGGTAAGATTCCGGAAGATTAGAGCATGGCAACAAGTAGTATCTGGCCATCACTTTGTCGGAAAACGAGGATACACTCTTGTAATACTCAGCCACTTTGGAAGAAAGCGCAAAGGACAAAGAACTGAGGGAAGTGGACTTGTACGCCAAAACCTGCTCTGCAACTTCAACAGGCCAGAACTTCCGAATTTGAAGTGTTGTGACATAGATTCGGTTGCTTTCCACAGATTTGACAAACCAGTCATAGACATGAAAAGACTTTCCACACTTGATGTCAGTGACTGTACACACAGGAGCGTTCTCTGGGTCTTGATGCACCTTACAAAGCATGTATCCAAATCGGAGGTTCTCTCGAAGCAGACAGGTTCTTTGGGCAGGGGTCAGAGGAACTTCAAAATTTTCCCAGCAGGAGACCCAGTGTTGCTTCAACAATAGGGAAATTTCATGCGTATCAAGAAACTCCCCATCTCTGCTAATTGTGGATTCCACATACTTCTTGAGCTTCCTACCCGTAAAATACTGAGAAAATTTGCGAAAATCCTCGTTCAAATCCTCACAACACAGGAAAATAAACCCATCTCCAATCAAAGCTCGGATGATCTTTCCATCAGCATCCAAGGAAAAATTTAGTGAAGTAGGTTGTGCTTTCAAAGCAGGTGTGTTATCTAAACTCTCGAACATAGCTTGATCTCCTTTACAAAAGCTGTGTTATCAGAGGCATCTCCCAAATGCCTCAAAAAAAGCCGGAAGAACTCTTCCGGCTTTTTTTGTACCAAGGCAACTTTCTGAAGTCAACACAAAACCTCAAAGACCTCCAAGTGATCAATAATAATGAGCAATCACAAAAATAGACTTAAACCCGCACCAATTCTACAAAATAATTTTGGCACGGTTCTTGCTTTATTATTTATTACAGTATAGGATGTATATATACATCCTAGAAATGTGAATAGCACATTTCTTAATTGTAATTTTTGCAAGAACCGTGCCAAATCAAATCTCTAGGATTTATGCGGTGGATCTGAATTTTTGTGGGTTGATATAATTATATGGGTGATTTTTGGAGAGTTCCTGAATTGAGAATTTCTTCATCATTGCTAGAGTTTGTTGACATTCCATCATTCTGAAAGTCCTGTAATGGAATGCAACCTTGAGTTCCATGCCTACTCTGGATGCTTTAGTTTTGGTTCTCATACCTCTCCCTACCAGAATGCAACCTTGAGTTCCTGTTCTATGCCTGTGAATCTCAGACTGCATTCCATGAGACTCTATTTCCCTGCCAATGGATTCAAAACTCAGACTGCATTCCATGAGACCCTATTTCCTGCTTTAGTTTCATTTTCTGCGGATTTTGACATACTCGAATGCAACCTTGAGTTCTGTTTCCAGCCAATTCCTGATGCTTTAGCTCAATTTCCTGTTCATTCCCCTACCAGAATGCAACCTTGAGTTCCGTTCCCGGCCAATTCCTGATGCTTTAGTTCTCATACGCTGTCCCACGGAAATTCACCTACCCAATTTTTGGAGTCTTTTGGTTGGGTACCATCCACGTCTCCTCCCATCCTGATTCAAACGTGTCCATAGAGGCCCAAAAATTTGCGTTCTGAGAGCGATTTTAGGGGTACCCCTTCCCAGTACACATGGGTACCCCTAAAATCGCGTAGAGAGCCTTCTAGGTGCTTCTACGGACGAAGTTTGTTTTAACTAGGTTTTATGCGGACTTTCGTTTTGACGTTGCGTGTTGGCTAGGTTTTGTGCGCATTTCCCAATAATTTCATGGTTTGACTAATTGTTCCCCTTCTGGTGGGGTATGTTGCATGGGACTCCTAATTCAAACGTGTCCGTAGAGTGGTCAAAACAGGCCCTCTGATAGCGATTTTAGGGGTACCCCTAGTTACCCCACATGGAGTTCAAGGAATGCGTCAGAGAGCCTTCTAGGTGCCTTTATGGACGTGTTCTGTTTTCTCCACTATTTGCCTAAGGTTCGAGAATGGTGCAACTTTTGGTTGTGTTCTTTCGGCGGGCTGGGGTAAAAGAAAAGCCCCATGATTTCTCACGGGGCTTTTCTTGACATGCCTTTTAGGAGTTGTGCCATGACCGAGTTGCCTTGTAATGCCAATTCAAACTCTTTGCAAAGGATTTTTCTGTGGTGCTGAAAGACTTGGTGTGTCCTTTGGCGTGCTATCATGGTGTACGTGTGGTCTTGTCCTGTCGGACTTATTCTGTGATTTTTGGAGAGGTGTTATGGCGAGAAAAAAGCGCGTGGAAAAAGTTGAAGTCATTCCTGAATCAGAGGTCGTGGATAGTGTAGCTTCAGAGGTCGTGTCGGAGGTGGTTGAATCTTCGGATGCACCTGATGCCCCTGTGTCTGATGTTCCGATTCAGTTAAGCGAGTCTACGGAAACGGCGGTGATGGAAAGCGACACCGTATGTGAGGTTCCGTCGAGTACCGAAGCAGTACATCCTGAGGTTCCTGAGGAAAAACCTTTTCGGCTGGCAAAGCTCCCTTCAGAGTACCTTACTGTCGAAGACGTGGAACCTCCTCGCAAGAAACCGAGGATGAACTCTATGAAGTCTCGTAAGGAAAGGGTATCGGATACGTCGGAAGACCCAGTTGTAGACATGTCCTCAGAGCCTGAAGAAGTGTGTGTTCCTTCTGGTGTGTCCGAGATGACTGAACCTGACAACAAGCCTCTTAGGATCGCTTCGATGACCGAAGAACAGAGACAGGCTTTGGAGTCCGATGAGTGGTTCAGGAAGAATGCTCGCAAAGCGAATGAATCAAGGGGTGCAGGTGCTGGGTTCTCGAAGGCGGTTCTCAAGGATTCCATGAAAGCATTTGACGTTGTGTCCAAGTGTGAGGACGCCTCGAATGATCCGGACAGCTCCGGAGACTCTGATGCAGATTACCTCATGCTTCATAGACACGGTGTTGAAGACGATCCCGATGAAAATGCCTTTGATGACGAAGATCCCGTACAGGAGTATCCTGACGAATCCCCAGACGATGATGCTTCACGACCTTCTCCGGATTCTGACGAGGACCCTGCTGGGCTGTTTATGCACTGTACCTGTCCTACCGTCAGCGACTTACTTTCGGACAGATCAGACCAGCCCGACAGAAGCAGGACTCCGAACCTGATCTGCATGGGTATGAAAGACATTCCGTTCATCGAAGAATCTAGCAAGCCTCAGTACGTGAACTTAGACCCAGATAAACATGATGTAACGTTCACTGTACGTGAACAAAAACATGTGATCACAGAGATGCCTCATTACACCTTTGACGGCATAGTGTTGGGTTGTTCTTATCGCCCTCTGGAATGTGATGAGAAGGAGGATTCTGGCATCTTTGATTATACGGTATTTACGAATCGCGGCGTGTACTCGTTCTATGCCAGCCACGGAGTACGGGAGTTTCTGTCCGACATTGCCACACAGGAGCAGTTGCAGGAAGGTTTTGAGCTTGTTCTCAATACACTTCCTGTTTGTGGCTTGGAGTTCTTCCCTGTTGAAGACATGGATGGGTATCACGATATTGAGGATGACATTGAGGGTGTGGATGTGCCCTGCGTTGGGGTTCTTCAGTTGGGCGACCTTCTGTACGGGCAGGACATGTCGATGCCTATACGATTCAACGTATTCGTCACGGTGATCGTGAGTCTGTTGAATGCTCGGGATTTCGAATCGTCTGACCTGAGTTTCCTCACGGCATATTTCCGCGCTCTGTAAGTCTGGGGTCTGTTATGTCGTTTGAATCTTTTCGTTGGAACGAGATCTCCCGCATCTACCCTTCAGTCCGGTCGAGTACTGTGGACTCCTCTGAAAAGAATCCATACGCAGGTAAGTTCATGGTTCGCATGGAAGACGGTCTTACCTGCATTTGTTCCTATTGCCGTAATCCGGAGGAAGACCCAGATCTGTCTGAGTATGTTCGTACCCATGATTTGGAATGCACCTTCGGTTTGTGGGTTCCGTTTGGATATAGTAACCCTGTCCCGGCCCGTAAACTGGATTTGTGGTACCCTATGGACTATGTGTTCGACATGTTGTCTGGGAAGCCCACTCCGTCGGCGTGTTGGGAGTTTGGTGTAACGCTGGCCCAATTTGCAATACCGGCTCTGACGGAATGGATAGAGAAAGGGGTTTCCTTTGCTCCAAGTATGACTGAGGATGAGTGGAAGGAAACGCTTGTGAAGATTCGAGAAGCGTTTTATATTTCTTTGGTAGAGATGTCCAGTTACGATTCATCGCCTGAGGAACGTGAGCAGAATCAGAAGATTCGTGATGAGGGATTCTCTCTGATGTCCAAACATTACCTAGATTTGTGGGATTGAAAAGGAGAGTAAAGTGAGTGCAAATTTGGCAGTTCTTACGATTTGTGGTGTCCGTGGCTATGAGCAGGGCGGTGTTGCGTTCCTGCACATCGAAGACGTGGCCCGGGGGCTTGGTTTTGAACGAGAAAAGAACGGCGCAATGTACGTTATGTGGGATAGAGTCGAGCAATACCTTGCTGATTTGTCTTTCCACATTAGTGTGGAAAACGGAAACCCGCATGATTACTATATTCCCGAGAACATTTTTTACCGTCTCTGCATGAAAGCGAAGAACTCCGTTGCTGAGGCTTTTCAGGCAAAAGTTGCTGACGAGATCATCCCTTCTATCCGAAAGACTGGGGGTTATACGGCACTACCAAAAACATACCTTGAAGCCTTGAAGGCTTTGGTAGCCTCGGAAGAAGCGCGAGAGGCCGCACAAAAGGCTCTCGTCGCAGAGAAGGAAGCACACGAGAAAGACAATGCTGACTTTCAGGCCGGTCTTGAAATCCTCAATCGCAAGAAGGCAGAGATTTCTTCCCGGAGAGAGGCTGAAGCCCTTGGCCGTCTTTCAAATATCGCAATGCGAGAGAAGATCGTAGCCTATACGGAGACCACATGTAAGAAACAGCTCGGTATCCTGAGAGATGGGCGATACCGTGCTGAACAACTTCTGAACACGAAATGGATGCGTAACTGTTTCCGAAGTGATGCTTACAAAGATCTCAAACGGTGGCTTACGAACATGGCATCCAGACGTGTTACGGCGCGTCTCACTTCTGAACTGAACGTGTCGTCAGAAAATGCAAGCACACTACGGGAATGCTATATGAGGGCAAAGATGTACGGTATGGACTTCGACGATCTTTGTGAAGAATGTGGGTTCCGTGATGTGCGCATGGCTTATCGTGTTCTGTCCTCATGTGTATCCGTAGTGGACAGGTACGAGTGTGAAAAGAGTAACGGGGAGTCAAAAATTTGTCCTGTGTGTGGATACACTCCTGAACTTTGGGGAGAAGTATTGTGCGCTATGATTGAATCTTCAAAGCTGGACAAGTGGTTGCGTGATGACACAACTGTTGAAGAATTTGCTTGGTGGGTGGCTCAGAAGTCTGGAGAGAACTACGGTCTTCCCGTGTAATGTGAATCAAACTTTTTGGCTAGGCTTCTTGTCAATGGATTTGTACTCGCGTTTTGGGATATTGGTTTCGGGTACAAGTCTGTCTACACCATCATACAGGAGTTGTTTATGACCATTTCCAATTTTCGTTCTGTGGCTTATCCTTCCGGCATCCACATTCCCGTTATTGGATGTATCTCGGCTGGCAAGACTTCGTTTTGTAAGGCCCTTGCCAGAGTCATTGAGGAAGACACGCATAAGGCGTGCAGAACGATGTTCGAACCGGCCACTGAGGATGACGAAGGGGATCGCAACCCCTTTCTTGCTCTGTACTACAAAGATATTCCGCGCTGGGCCTTTACCATTCAGATTTATCTTCTGAACAAGAGGCTGGAGCAAACACGTCTTGCCCAGTCACTGGCAATGTCCGGTGAGAACTCTGTTGCCGACAGCTCCATCTGGTCGGACAGTATATTTGTCAACAAGTTGGAGAAGTCTGGGGATTTGACGAAAGCAGAGGCCGACTGCTACTTTGAGCTTTTCCATAACATGTCCAGAGAGATCATGTATCCTCAGGTGTTTGTGTATCTTCACGTTTCCCCTGAGAAAGCCATCATTCGACTGAATAAACGCATGAGTGAGAAGGCTGGCCGTTCATGTGAAAGCTCGATTCCTGTTTCCTACATGTCTGACCTGATTGCAGAGTACCATGAACTTACCTCGAACCTATCTCGATTCAGTCATGTTATTACGCTGGATTGGGATGAGGACAGAACTCCTGAACAGATACTTGATGCCGCACGTGGTTTGTGGGCACAGATCAAATCCATGCGCGAGACCATGACCATTCCTTGTCAGATTTGTTTATGATCAAAATCCCGCCAAGTAGCGGGATTTTTTAATGGTGCTGATCCGTTTCTTCTGGTATTTTCGTGTTATGATTTCCTGTCCAACTTCTTGGTTTTATGGAGTTGGGGAACTGCATTTCTTTGGAGAGAGCTATGCCTAAAAAACGTGTCGAAGGTTCTGAGAACAAGTCCACAAAAACAACGGCCAAGCGTGGCACCGTGAAGTCGGCTGAAACCAAAACAAAAGAGACTCCAGCTAAAGTAACGGAGGATACTCAACGTCTTGAAGATATCGGAGAGCCGGTAGTTGAAGAGACATTGACCGAGACAGATGATGAGAACAATCAGGTTGAAGTGAAAATTACTACTGACGAAGACGCGGGATCGGATGTAGTGGTGGAAGAGAACCAGCCTTGGAGTGACGAGGATAAAAGAGCTTTGGATGCGTTCCAGAGTCTGCCTCAGGCGAATCAGAAGCTGTATGACAAGCTCATGCAGGAAGCCTTGCGTCCGGAAAAGTATGTCTCTTCAGGTAGTTTTATTCTTGATGCTGTTCTGTCGAATGGGGACGGAATCCCTATGGGTACTTTTATTGAGGTGACGGCACCAGCTTATACCGGCAAATCCTCCATGCTTCTGTTCGTTGCGAAAAATCTGTGTAAGCAGGGATACCGTTGTGCGTACATCGACTCGGAACGGGGCCTTAACCAGAAACAGATCGACAGCTTTGGTCTGACTCGTTACGTTACAAACAAGATGTTTCTACCGATCACGACCTACGATACCTTTGAGAAGGTGGATGATTTTCTTGTGGAGACGCTGAACGACCCTTCTCTGAATTTCATTTTTATCGACTCCTTGACGGCGGTGTCCCCGCAGAGCATGATCGACAAGACTGCCAGCGAGAGCCAGACAATGGCTATTCATGCTAGGTACACATCGAACTTCCTTCGACGATTCCGCTCTCTGTTTACCGGTACGGACAAAACCATCTTTTTCATCGCGCAGAACCGAAAGCAGTTCACGCAGTACGGTGCGCAGGACAGTGCCGCCGGAGGTGAGGCCCAAAAGCATTACATGGACATCATCATCGAGATGAAGCCCAAGTCAAAGCTGAAGCGTACCGTCAAGGGTTACGCGGAGCCTATCGAGTATGGCAGTGAGTGTATCATCAAGACAAAGAAGAATCGTTTCTGTGCTTCCGGGGTGCCGAAGGTTATTACGATTGTTTTTGGACGTGGTGTATCCAACGCCTCGGCTTTGTACGATGCCTTGGAGAACAATGACAGGATCAAGCAGAGAGGTTCTTTCTACACGCTTGAGGGTATTGATGGTGTGGAGGTGCAGTTCCGTGGGAAGGATGCTGTGAAGTCGTACATAAGCAAGAACAACGTGTACTACACGGATTTGGTGGAACGTCTCGGAGGTATTCGCCTCGTGAAGCAAGGCAACTCTATCGGGGAAGCATAAAGAAAAAGGCCAGTCATTTCGACTGGCCTTTTTCTTACTTGGATCGCGATCTTCTTCTCGGGGGTTTCTTTTCCATCACACTCTGTTTGATAACATGCTTCATGCGGATTTCAGCATGTTTCACGGATTCGGTAATCACCTGACCAGATTGTTCGTCGCCGATGGGACGCATCAGGTCTTCAGCGGAATATCCTTCCTTGGCGAGAAAGTTCTCGACCGGGCCGAGGGTTTGTACATGAAGTTCCTTGTTGAGGTCTTCCGCAGTCCACTTTTTGATGTTTCGTTCTCTCATAACCAATTACCTCTCTGTTACCATTTCCGGGTATCTTTCCAAATCTTTATTACTGTGTAAGACATGGGGTCGATGCCATACGTCTTTGCTATATTGTGATATTGTGTGGCGCGTTCTCTTGCCCATTGAACCAGCTCTTGTTTTTCCTTCTCGTCTTTGAAGGAAAACCACCCTAGGTACTTTGCATGAACGGTAACGATGGATGGTGTCTTGTAAAGTCTTGGTGCGGTGTACCAAGACTTTATGTTCTCGGAGAATCCTTCAAGGTCATCTCCAGAAAGTCCTTTGTGTAGTGATGCATAGGCAAACATGTACCGGATTATGTCACAGGCCACTGCCTGTGTCTCTTTGCAGTCTAGCGGACTTTCGGAAGGTTTCATACGTTGACTACACGCGATCTTCTACGGTGTTTGTGAGTTTTGCTGTATCGGAGGCTTTTTGTTTGCCAGCGTTCTCTCTGTCGTACTCTTTGATTCTGGTCACGAAGTTCTGAACCTTGATGGACAAGTAGTAGGCTTCCGGGCGAACCTTTCTCACATACGAGAATTCTGCATTCGGGTATCCGGTGACGCGCTTTAGGTTCGTTCCTCCAGCATTATAGGCGGCGATGACCCAGCGCATATCGTGAAAACGGTCGATGAGGGATTTCAGGTATCTGGCCGCGCCTCTCGTTGACTGCTCCAGATCATACGGATCTTTGACGCCATAAGTGCGTGCGGTCGGTCCCATGAGTTGCCACGCTCCCTTTGCCCCTCGTTCCGACTGATTGTTCAGGTCACATCCACTTTCCGCAAGTAGAAGCGCAAAGTACTCGACTGGAACTCCCTCTTCTGTAAGGATACGTTCTATGGTTTCTCGGTACGGTTCACACCGTTCCATGTAGGTGGTAAACGAGTCTGCGAAACAGTCCTTTGTAAGACCGCACAAAATTACCAGTGTCATGCACAGCGTGGTAAGGGAGGACTTTATCTGTTTAGTGTTCATAATGGTTTTACTCCATTTTGCCCCAAGTTGGTGCCCCCTGACGTGGGTTGGATACCACGTCGAATAGACACGGACAAGTTTCAGACCTTTGGTCTATATCCAACCAAGGCATCGGGGGAGACTTTACTCAGACCGAGCGTGGTGTTTCGGTCTTTTACGAAAAGGTGATACTATGCGCAAGTTGGCGTTCTTTTCTTTACTGGCAGTTCTTATGTGTTCGTGTGTCAACAAAGGTGTCGTCGCTGATCCTGCTTCTACGTCGGATGAGGCAAAACCTGCTGAAGCACAGGAAGCTCCGAAAGCTGGAGAAGCCAGCCCGGCGGACGAATCCAAGCCGTCTGATGGAGCAAAAGATGGAGACGCGGTAAAGCCTTCGGATAACAAACCTGCGGATGAAGCTAAAGCCGATGATTCAGGGAACCCGACTGAAGCTCCAAAAGCAGACGATGCCAAACCGTCTGAAGCTCCGGCAAAGTAAACTTTCCGTTCTTGGCTTGTAGAATCATGGGTATCCAGTCCCTTCGAAATTTATGGTGCTGAGATACCCATTTTTTATTTTCTGTGTTATAGTCTGCTCATCGGGTGTTTGGGAACGGTACCGCCCAGACATGCGTGCTCTTTTCTTTTACTTTCTTTTCTCTTCTTTTACTGTGAGGAAAATTATGTCAGAATTAGCGACTTTGGAAGGTTTGAACATCGACTTTACTGCGGCTCTCAAGGATGCCGGGTTTGCCATAGCACCTGTGGTGGGTGGCGCGGTTATGGAGACGTTCAAAATTGAGCGTCTGAAACTGGACCCCTCTCGTAAGGTTCGTGTGGCGTTCCTTATGAACGGTGGCTTTGCCTTCAAACAGCATTATGTTAAAAACTTTGGCAACGTGCTGTGCGATGGCGGTGAGTGTTGCAAGCGTCTGAAATCGGTTCCCGATGTTCAGGACTCTTCCCGTGTTCTGTTCCCTGTTGTGGAGTACTTGGTGGCCGACCCTGTTCGTGCTTCTCTGAAGGAAGTCTCGATTCAGTCTGTCAAGGTGAAGGTGTTGTCGATTCATGCCTCCACGTACAACAAACGAATGGCTGATTCCTTTGCAAGCCCTGCCGGTATTTCTCAAGACTGGTCTCTTGTGGCCACGTCCGGGGAATTTGCCGGTGGACTGGAGAGCATGTCCCCGGTAGGCAACTGCCTGTACAAGCAGGTTCCTGAAGTCTTTGAGTATGTACAGCGAACTCTGAAGGAGAACATCTCGCATCTGTGGGATGCAATCGGTAGCAAGTTCGATGTCAACAAGTTTGAGGACTTCCTCAAGAATCCTCAAACGGCTGGAAGTTCCGTTCCTGCCACTCCGAGAGCACCTTCTATCGGTAGTGACGCCGTGAATGTGAAGGCTCTTCAGGATGAGTTTTCGCTCTAAAGCGTGACCGTAAGGTTTTCACGAAGGCTCCCAAATCTAAACAGTAAAAGAACTACCCTTGGCCCTTGTCAAGGGTAGTTCTTTTTGTACTGAACATTACACCGTGACGGGAGTTATCGTTATGGACATCAGCAAAAAGTATTATGGGTGCTTCGATCCTCTACCTGATCGCAGTAGCAATCCGACGGCCCTCGTCATACATCATGTGTACTCCGACACCAAGAGAAACCCGCTGGCCTCATTCCGCGATAAATGTTATCGTGTGTCCGAACGGACTTCCCGTGGAACGTCTTGGAATAACGGACTTGGAAACGGTGGAGGCGATTGGCGTCTTATTCAGTGAGGCTTTTGAAAAAGCTCATCTCGTATTTCGGCCTGTAATCATTTGGAGTGTTTATGAAAAAGTCAGAAGTGTTGCAGTACATCGAGGATTCCACGGATTTTATTCCGAGCTATGTTTATCCCGGTTCCGTGCAGGTAGTTGGGGATGGCAAGGACATGGTGTGGGTTCGCTCGTATAATGAATCTCTGTCTTTACAGCAGGTACTGTCTGGTATGCGCGTTGAGAACATGTCCATGATCTCGTTCGACAATGAGGGGATTAGTACTGTGATTATCCTTCCTGAGCATCTTTCCGACTGTGATGGATCGGAGGACTGATGTTGCCGTACACTCTCATAGGGATCGACCCGTCTTACTCGCGAACTGGACTGTGTGCTGTCTTGCAGGATGGAAGTAAGAGGGTTGTGTTTCATACCCTTTCACATCCTATGACTGGGAAAGCCTCGGTGGATGGAGAGGTTAAGCGAGGCTTTCATGCCGTATTTGAGTCTGCCTTTGCTCTTGCGAACGACGTGGCTGATTGGGTTCGTTCCTTTGGATCTGTCGGAGTCATTATGGAAGAGCCTTTGCCAGCCAGTTCGATGTCCCCGGCTCTGTATGCTTTGGACTCCATGATTTTTGAGCGTTTACATGATTCGGTGATACACACTTACAATCCCTCGACGTTGCGCACTATTCATTCCAAGCGCGATTATACGAAGACGGATTCAGTGAATCGCGCAACGAAACTTCTTGAGAAGTTCTTGGCGGCTGGATGGGGAGTGCCTGTGGTCTCAAAAACTAACAGAGTAAGACCACCTTGTCACGACTGTTGCGAGGCTTTCCTTTACATTTGCCATTACCTGAATACGAATGGCATGAACCTCAAAACCATTACGTTTTGATGGCATTACTTTTGTGGTGCTGAACCGAGAACGTTCAAAAGGCTGTGTTATACTTCTACCCGTCAGCCGGTTCGATGGTCGGGCCGGGAATCCTTCGATGTTGTGGAGGTAGCTATGTTGAAGCCTGAGACGGTACAGATTCTGAAACGTGACGGATATACGGACAAGCAGATTACGGCTCTGGATTACCTTGTGCGTTGTGCTGAGATTAGTGCTGAACACGATGAGCGGATGTTCGCCTATTCGTGTCGTCCGTTTCCGTCTAAGGGCTGGATTTGTTGCAGACCCACCGGGCTGAAGTTCGACAATGATTCGCCGTTTCCTTCGATGCGTAGCTTCAGCGGAATCATGTCCGGCATTCGCAAAAAGGCTTTCAAAGAGGCTTGTCCGTATATTCGGTACACTGAGACAGAACGCGGAGAGTACTTCGACACCAAGACGAAACGGTTTAAGAAGTACGGTGCCCATGACAACAAGGAGTGGTATCTGGACCGCGAGATGTTCACTGACGGAACATGGTAATGGAGGGAATGTGTGATGAAATTTTTGGTTGGTAGGTCGAATTTGAGCGTGACCGTATTCGTTCCTTGGGATTGTGACAAGCATTGCCCTTTTTGTACTTCCAAGGAATTTTATAGCTCCATGGAGTGTTCTCTGCCAAAGGTGTTGATGTCTTTGGAATCAATGTGTTTAACAGGGATTCGTGAGGTTGTTGTGTCCGGCGGTGAGCCGTTTTCAAATCTTGAAGGTCTTGAGCAGATTCTTCAAGTGGCTTCAAAACATGGTAAAAAGGTGTTCATCAACACATCATTTCCAAAAGGCATTGAGACCAAGGATGCCATAGACCTCATTTCTAAGTATCGGAGGAACCTGTGTGGCATCAATGTTTCGAGACATGTCGAAACTGTGTTTCGTGATGATGACGCCGCGTTTTTAAGTGAGGTGAACAGTTGGGTGCCAGTACGTATCAACCGGCTGGTAGATGAGGAGTCTTCTGTTCATTTTAGCTCGAAGGATGCTGAAGACCTTGTTGGAGTTGCCTCGAAGTTCTCTTCCTCGCTGAATTTCAGATGGGATTATAGGAAATTATCTGAAGAACAACTACACACCATCAACAACGCCTTCCTTGGGCACCTATTTGAGTCCCCATCCCTTTCGTATGTCCGAAGTGGCGGATGTTTGGTATGTGATACCTTTGTGTTCCATTACAATAGGCTCGGAGATACTCCATACGAGGTTAGGTTTCACCGAGGACTGCCTTCCACCTTTATTCGGAAAGGAAACTATGGGTTCATAAACGACATTGTGGTGTTTCCTGACGGCACAGTTCGGTTGGATTGGGACATCGACTCCCCTACCTTGATTTCGTATGTTGGGGATGCTTTGCATGAGAGCGATGTCTGTCAGCATGTGATCAGTGTTCTAAACACGGCCTTTCGTTCTCAAAATTCCATCCCACCCGATCTTAGAAATTTGGCAGAGCTTTTGACCGCACGAACAAAGAATCCGTATGATGTGTCCTCTTGGAAAGAGATCAGCCACTACCCGCCACCTTCCACGGTCAATCGGGAGTACGAGCCTAAATGTGGAGGTGGTGGTTCGTGTGGCGGGTGATTATGGCGTTGGGTCGTGTGGGTGCTTTGTTGGACTTTGTTAGGAGAGTGTAATTATGGCTTTGGAATCGACGCGTACCTTGGAGCAGTTGTCGGATGAATGTCTGACAAGAGGTTTGTCTGTTACCCCTTCCGGCAAGAATGGGAAGTTCAAGAAGGAAGATTTCATTCGTGCCTTGCGTGCGGATTATTTGGTCGAGCAGTACGGTGAACCTGAGAACGTTCCGTTTCCGCTTAGGTTTATGCTTACGATGGATTGTCCGATGCTGTGCAAGCGATATGCACAGTGCAAAGAGGCAACCCAGATAGCGATCTGGAAGAACGATGGCAAATATGCAGTGGAAGAGAAAATCGACGGAAACAGGGCGGTAGTCCTGTTTGACGCGGATACTCAAAAGTTTGACTTCTACTCCCGTCATAACAGTGTGGATGATTTCTTACCCATCTCGTATCGGAACAATGTTCGTGTCTTCGGCAACTTTCACTCCGACACTTCTTTTGTTCTGGATTGTGAGGTGATCTCTACAAACTCAAACACTGCTACACGGAAGGTGTGTACGTCCCAGCTAAACTCCACGTCCGCACTTCTTTCCTTGGATCCTGCTCAGAGTTTGGAGATTCAGAAGAATAATCCGTTGATGTTCGTCATCTTCGATTGTCTGTATGACGGGGTGGATATTCGTTCTCTTCCGTGGAAGGAACGTCATGTTCATGCTGAGAAGCTCGCGAAAGCATTGAAAGATGCTGGGTTCATGTGTATGATCAACGAGTACACTTTAACGAACAAGCGGGAGTTTTATGAGAGGATGTTGCGTGAGGGACGGGAGGGCATAGTCGCCAAGCGTACCGACGCACCGTACACTTCTACGACATCGCGCTCTGACGACATGATCAAACTCAAACGTACCGTAAAGTGTGATCTGGCCAAGGATTTGGATGCATGGATTACCGGGTTTACAGAAGCCACACAGGGTAAGGCCAATGAGAATTACATCGGAGGTTTGATCTTCTCTTGTCAGGTCAAGCAAGCAGATGGTCGGGTGATTATACGAGAGATTGGGCGCGTGGCTGGAATCCCTCAGGACTTGCGTGTAGAGATGACGGACTATGATGCCAACGGGAAACCTTGCCTCAAACAGGAGTTTTATGGTCGTGTTGCCACACTGTCCGGTCAGGATATTTCAGGGGTGAACAAGCGTCTTACCCATTGTACGATTGAAGCGTGGCGTCCAGATAAGGGAATTTCGGACTGCGAGGTGTTAGACGAAGAAGAATTGGCCAAGCTGGTTCTGTGATAGAGGTGGGTAATGGGAAGAGAAGAGAATCCACATTTCATGTCGTATGAGGTGGTTGAGCTTAAACTTGCCTCCCCTGTACAGACGGTGTTTACCAGTGAGTCCTATGATGAAGCCTTTGATGTGTGGGAAAAGCTGTTCGATGAGAATGGCCACGCTCGTATGGATTTGGTGGTGAGGGAACGAAAGACTGGTGTACCGCTGTTTCGGACGGTTGTGTGGGAGATGGAGCGGGCTGGAGCACATGGTGATATGTACAACGGGAAGCCTACCTTCTCTTCATGCTACAACGTCTCTGATTGGGGAAGGTTTGGTCCGAGTGTCTACAATCACGATTACAAGGACAAGCCATGGGCCGGATATGAGGCATACTCGAAACCTTTGAAGATATTTCATTTCCATGACTCCGACGCATGAATGTATCCCGCAGTGATGCGGGATTTTTTGTTGGTTTGTGGTGCTGAATCCCGTCTTTGGATGAATCTGTGGTATGTTCTGTGAGTCTCTTGTGAGACTTTTTCACGAACTGTTGAGGGTAGACCATGAGCGGAAATTTCGATATAGATCTTGGTAGTGTGTTTCAGGAAGGGTTTGGTCTCTTCGATTCTGAAGGTGAAGGTACTTTGGCAGATTCGATGAAATCTGCGAAAAAGAGCAAGAAGGTTTTGAAGCCGAAAAAGACCATCCGAGATTTTCGGAATGACCTGTTGCAGTATAAGAATACCATGTCGCAGGACAAGGAAATCGACAAGGTGGTGGCTGACTTTGCCTCTGGATACGACGCAAAGGACGACAAACTGGATTTACTCGGGTGGGATATCCTCAATTCGGAAAGAGTGTCGAGAAAGTACGTGTCGTTGGAGGATATCACGCACCTTTCAGAACGTCCGAACACCTTACGCCGTGCCATTTTCAAGCGTAGCTTCCTGAAGTTTATCGCCGAAGGAGTAACTGAATTTTGTGCCCTTCAAGGCGATGAGCTGATTGAGTACCTGTTGGATGAGGTGTTCAGCAATCCCAACCTTCTCAAAAAGAATTGTTATGTGAAACGTTCCGACGGTTCGGTTGGGGCGGCGTATGAGGAATGGGATCGTTGTCGTGCTTCTTCTACCCCGGATGCACTTAGGGCTAAGTTTCAAGCTCTGGTGGGCGGCGATACCTCTACATCCATTATCTCTTACTATGCTTCTCATGGCGTGAAACTCAATGTTGATGAACTTCGTGAAGCCTTTAATAAGGCCGTTAAAGAGCAGTGTACCCGCGTGTGTGAGAGTGGTGTAGGTGGATTTGTTCAGACTAAAACCGTAGAGAAACTCAAGATGCTTCGTCGTATTCTTGACACTCTGAACAAAGAGAATCGTCTTGGGATTTACGTCGGGCTCGCCGGGACGGGCAAGACGCATAGAGCTATTGAGGATTGGTTCGTTCCGAGTTTCAATGGTGGTAAGAATCTGATGGTGTCTCTGTCCACACTGGTGGCCTTGAATGGGGCGCGTCGTGCAAATCTTGCAGGTTGCCCTACGACACCATGCTCGATTACGATGTACAACCTGTGTGCGAATACCGCTAGGATGCATTCATGGGTTTCCGCATATAATGTTTATTGTATTGATGAGCTTTCCCAGTGGGGCCTCGAACAGCTTGACACGTTCATTTCCATTGCTCAGATGGCACTGGATAAGGACGCAAGTTTTGTGTGCATGGGAGACATTAGTCAGATAGGTTCTTTCCTTGGCCGAGGGAATCTCCTGTACATGCTTATGCAGAATTATCCAGTGACCAAGTTGACGGAGAACCACCGCGCAAGCTCGAATGACTTGATTGACTTCGTGTGGAATGTGGCTGGTACCAGATCCCGTAACTTTACTCGGTTTCGTGTAGATGATGTAGATCTTCAGGAGTATGTACACAGAACTCCTGAAGATGGGGAGATGGTCGTGACAGGAAGTAATGCGTGCGCTGGCCTGATAAACATGCTTCGTATGGAGTCTGCTCTCAAGGATGATGAACACGACATGCTTCCGATATTCTATATGCCCAAACGTGGGGATTGGAATTACTTTGAAATGTGGCGCGATAACGAAGCATGGATTCGTGACCGTATGTCCAAGCGGGCCATCAGGGTACGACCTTTGGAGAACTTCAAGTTTGGTGAGGGTTCGAGTCCGTCTCTGGAAATTACTTACTCGAAGAAATTTCTTCGCAACGAATCCTGTCTCGCGATTATGGATGGTGGGGATGTGCTGATTAAAAGTCAGATGCTTCCTAGGGACATCAGTTCTTCGGCCAAGGGAGACGCTCTTGAGATGAAGTCCGCAAGGATCTCTTGGGGTGATTTCATTGGACACTTTGCCCCGAACTATGCCACGACCGTCAACAAGGCTCAGGGCCTTGAGTGGAAAAAAGTGATGGTTGTGTATGGGGATGTTGGAAAGATTGACACTCGTCAAGGGGAGTATGTTCCTAGCAAGAACTACAATCTCAATTCCAAGTCTGCCTCACAGGCCACGTATGTTGCCGTGTCACGTGCGAATGACAGCCTTGAGATTTATACTGCCGGACAGCAGTATGGAACACAGGACGCCCCCATGTTCGCAGATCACATGGACTGCCTGAAGGACTTTAATGGTGCTGATTCCGAGAAGAACTGAACATCATGTTATACTGTACATGTAGCAAGGATGGCTAACCACTTGAACTTTCTGATAAATATGGAGTGAGTAGATATGAAAAAGATACGTGTCAAAAGCCGTTCTGGATGGGCACCGAGAGATGTTGTCCAGAGCCGAAAATCCTTGCGTAATGTTCGCAAGGATTTTGGAAAGTCCCCTCTGGTGTGCAGTCTTCCATGTGAAGGTTCATACACCGCGATGGAGTTCCCGGTCAAAAAGCTCTCTGGAATGACTGAGTATTATGAGGCATTTTCTCAGATGCTTATTCATAGTTACGCTTCATTCACGCAGATGAGGAATTTCTCGCGTCCGGGGATTCTTACTCAGGCAAGCAACGGCACTCATTTTGTGCTTCCCACCACGTTCTATTGCGTGGTATCCAAGAAGCTGAACTCTGTAAGCCTGTATTCCTCATACAGTTCAGATTCATGCGGTTCACCTCTGGCGAGTTTTCCGTTACGGCCTTATGCACCCTTTCCTCTGTCGGATCAGGACACTTTGAGCCTCTATAAGGTATTTACGGAATCCTTTTCTGGAGTAGTATCTCAGAAGGGGTTGTGTGATGATGTGTACCAGAATTTCCATGCCGTGGAACGCTCGATAAATAGCTTATACGCGTCTGCGTTCGGGTTCGATGAAGTGTTACAAACCAGCCGAGAGCTTCCTGAACTTACCGCCTATCTTGAGTCTACGATCCAGAGCACGGCGAATGCTTACGAGGATCGTGCCCAACGATCCTTGTTTCCAGACATCTCTAATCACGGTGTAGGCAAAGTCGATGCATCGAACCGATTGAACTGTCAGACGGACTCTCGATGATTTCGACGGAAATTATGAAGAGTGTGCGGAGTTTATTTCAGTCCTTATGAGGACTGATTCTTGAAGGGTAGAGGATTTATGTCAGAAGACACTGAACAGTTTAACAGTCAGGAACGATGGGATGCATTTTTCATGTCCATAGCACTTGTTACGTCTTTGAAAAGTAAAGACCTCAACACGAAAGTGGGTGCTGTGCTTGTCGATGGAGATAACCACATTGTCGGAACTGGGTACAATGGATTCCCAAAGGGTGTGGATGACGAGCAACTTCCTTCAGGAAGAGAGGGTGTGTGGCTTGACACAAAATACCCATACGTCGTCCATGCAGAGCTTAACTGCATCCTCAACTCTATTGTTTCCGTAAAGGGGTGCACATTGTACTGTACCTTGTACCCATGCAATGAATGTGCAAAAGCTATCATCCAAACAGGAATTCGTCGTGTGGTATATCTGCTCGATAAACACCATGACGACGATTCTTATGTGGCTTCAAGACGTTTATTTGACATGGTAGGCACGGAACTCTGTCAGATGAATAAGGAAGCAGTGAGCGGATTTCTACGTATGTGTGAACTGCGTCCTTACTTATAAGCGTGTTGTCACTTTTTGAACATGTGGAGAAAAATGGAGATTTGCGCAACATGAAGCGAAGAAACAACACTGGATTTCGAGGACGCGTGAAGGACGGCACAATCATCGTGTGGACACCCACTGGCCTGAACGACCGATTCGAGATGCGGTTCGAGATCGCCCAAATCGACAGGATGCTTTCCATCTACGGCAACTCACACTGGGTCGTTTACAGCATTGTTAGGCAGGAGTACAACGACGCGACCGAGAGATGGATAGAAGGTACGAAGGACGCAAAGGTGCAGGCATGGAGGAGGAATGCGTGGGAGAACGACCCAAACGTAGGAAAGGAATCTGCACTGCACGAACATGGTGTTACGGACGTTTGCGGTGTCGTCCGCGAACAGTATAAGGTTGCGAATGGGCACTATCCGCAGTCATGGTTCGAGGCGGGACGTAGGCGACAAATGAATCAAGAAGAGAAGTGAGCTGGTACCCGTAAGTTCTCATTTATGGATTTACGGGTACCGTGAGCATTGTACCACATGAGGCAGGGTCTTTATCAAACCTTACGTTGCCTTTGTGCAGTGTGTCACTGTTGTCTTACGCAGTTGCTTCTTTAACGCTTTTCGGCTTGGTAGGTGTTTGATGTCTGAACAGAGTGAGGTTTGTGTTCTTCCGTTGGCCAAAACATGCCTGTATGTCACGTGGTTTGTGCTGAGTGGTCATTCAGACCCTTACGGGGCGGTCTTAAAGCACCTTACCGAGGGCACTGCTCCTGAGATGGAGGGTCAGGATAGTTCTACTCTTATGGATTACGCCAAAGAAGTTCTGAACTCTATTGGTCAGTATGCAGAACGTTACCTCAAATCCCCTTCATCTCTTCGGTATGGGCAATCTCTAGTGTCCTTGATTGAAGCCTTGAGTACCAAGAAGGGGGTTCCTGAAGAGATGTTGGGCCTCTTCGTATCAATCTTTCGGACGGCCTTGAATCAGATGGGTTTGGTTCGAGGTAAAAAACGGGATCGCGGGGTTCCTGTTTACACGCCTGTCACCGGGGTTCGGGATGTGGTGTATTCAAGGTGGAGTTTCGTGGCTGACGGCACGGACAAGTTCGGAAAGGCGTTTCGTTTGTATTCTTTGGTAGAGGAAGATGGTAAGGCACTTCATCACTATGTACTGAGTGTTCCTGACATGATTGAAGACATGCTGGAAATCCATTGCCCCATACGGCTTAGGGTAGAGCGTACCGACAAGCGAAAGGGGGTGTTGCAGTGTGTCAGTTCCCTTGTGAAGTTTTTGGAGACAGGTTATGAGAAAGTTGCAAAGAGTGCATGAATCCGAACTGTGTAAGACACGAAAACAGGAAGCTCGTATGAAGAAGATGGAAGGGTTGCTGGACACCATCAATAGTCTTGGAGTGGAAGACATCTGTGTCGCCAAGTCTTTTCTGAACTATGTTCAGGCCGCATCCAGAGATGCAGAACATTCTATCAATCGAGCGGAAGTTTCAGAGAGTCCTCAAGACCTTCGAATGGCGAAGAATGACGTTGATCATTTCTGTGACGTTGCACAGAAAGCCATAGACGGATTACTGGCTTTGAAGATTATTGGGTAGACTCCGTTCCACAGCTCGTGTATCAAATTTAAGGCATCATCCCACATGATGCCTTTTTTTGTGCATCTATTACGTTCTGGAAATAGACTACATACGTACAGAGAGGCGAGTTATGGCATTAGATCGGTCAGGAATATCCGTTGAGGGGCGTACATTATTGAGCAGTTTGAAGTCGCGGGATTTCAATATCACCGTCCGAGTGCTTCTGACGGAACCAAAGTTGTCTGTGTCCGAGATTAGCCGGATGACAGCTTCGAATGCTTTAGAGGGCACGTATTGTATTCTGCCTTCCATAGCCTCTCTTGGTACTGAGGTGAACGTCATCGCCGATGGGTTCTCTTCCATTCCTGAAGGTCAGAATGATTATCCGACCGGCCACACGATATTACTTCTTGTGACTCCTGACGGCGGTTCGGAAGTGTGCTTGATGGGAGCATCGTGTGATGAGACGATTATTGCCGATTCCCGTCTTCATCTTTTGATCAATCTTGAAGAGACTGATGGGATCTTCAAGCCGTCGGTGGACTTTGACAGTTACGTCCCGCAAGGCATCATCCATGATATGTTCTCCTCGGTGAATGATTCCCTTGGGCATTATGTCACTGTGGATACGAATCAGACCGTTACCGGTCAGAAGGTGTTTACCGGAATCACCAAGGTTTCATCTCCTCTGGATGCCGATAACGTTTACTTCCAGCTTCAGACTGGAGGGGATCTAAATACCCAGTCTCCGTTCTCCTCTCTACGTTTCGTTGACATGCATCGTACCATGCTTGGCGGTGTTCGGTTTGAAAGTTCAAGGAATGGCACTAATCAGTTCCTCATGTCATTCGTGGAGAGATACGACAGTAATTATGCTTTTGTGTCTGGAATAGTTGACCAAAAGCTCGTGTCGAACCATTACAATGTGCTGGTGGATGATTCCTGTGTGTTTTTCGGCAGTACAAATGAGCCACCTGTCGGAGCGTGGCATGAGGCGGCTCGTGCCTTGTCTGACTATTATGCTGAAAGTTCGGATATTGGACGTAGACAGGCGGCCACATACTCTGCTACTGAGGATTACAGAGAGCGGATTCGTTTGCGGAAAGTTCTCTATCAGGAACAGGTTACGGACACTCCGGCGGGCACGGTAAAGACCTATGTGGATCTGTATGCCCAGAACATAACAAATGTCGCTGACATGGTGAAGTTCCAGTACACGGAGACTGAGACTTATACCCTCAGATTGTGGAATGATCAAGCTGGGGATGTTGTGGACACTCCGATTACAGGCCCTGTCCCTCACGACCTCCTTACGATCTCTAAGGATGGTGGAGTGTACTCTACGCACTTCCGTGGTGGGTACGAGATTGGTAATGCCGCGTATTCATTCGGTTCAGCCGGTTCTCTCGCCTTCGAGACTTCCATTCCTGTCAATGCAGATAACGTTCACCTTCCCACGTCTTACGCAGTAAAAGATTATGTGGATTCTTCTGTTTCCTCGACGATAAACGCCATATCCACAGCTATTTCTTCCCTCAATCTCGGCACGGCCTCCACAAAGAACTTTTCGACGGACATGAACACTCCGGAGAATCTTCCTACGACCTTCGCAATTACCAGTTACATTTCGAACCAAGGGTTTGCAACTACCTCTCAGCTTCCTACTAAGACTTCAGACTTGACGAATGACTCTGGGTTTATTACTGCCCAAGACCTCCCGAATGTCCCCGATGTGGTGAGTGCCTTTACAAACGACGCTGGGTACATCACTTCAGCGGCCCTTCCAACAAAAACCTCGGATTTGACTAATGACTCTGGGTTCCTTACGGCGTCGTCTCTTCCTACCAAGACCTCAGATCTGACGAACGATTCCGGGTATATTACAGCACAGGACATTCCTTCTATCCCATCCAAGACCTCAGATCTGACGAACGATTCCGGGTATATTACCTCTTCCGATCTTCCAACATATCCTACGGTTCCGTCTAATGTATCCTCTTTCAACAATGATGTTGGATACATCACTGCGTCGGATATTCCGCCGATACCGTCCAAGACATCAGATCTGACGAATGATTCTGGGTACATCACGTCTGCGTCCCTGCCAACACAGGTCAGTGACCTGACCAATGATTCTGGATTTATCACGGCTTCCTCTTTGCCAACCAAAGTATCCGATCTGATGAACGATTCAGGATTCATTACGGATAGCGATAGTGCGATAACGAACAAAGCTCTGGCTTCAGAAGCTGTGTACAGCGGGACGTATGATTCGAACTCCAAAAAGATTCTTCTCAAGAACAAAGCAAACACTACACTTGCAGAAATAGATGCTACGGCATTCATTAAAGATGGGATGGTGTCGCAGGCGGAGGTTTCCAATGGGAATCTTGTTATTACGTTCAATACGGACGCTGGCAAGAACCCTATATCAGTACCGATCTCAGACATCTTTGACGCGAACAACTACTACACCAAGACTGAGGCGGACAGCACGTTCCTGACGAGCCATCAGTCATTGTCGAACTATGTCACCTTGTCTACTGCCCAAGACATCACTGGGGATAAGACCTTTCTCGGGGACTTTTCGTCTGACACAGGACTGGTTGAAGATGAAAACGACTCTGAGCGGGTGACACAGAGGAAGATTACTTTCTCTGGAGGTGAGGCTACTCTGTACGATCTTCAGACTTCGGCCTGTGGCGGGGGGTATCTTCAGAGAGTTTACGTGTCTGAGATATTCCAAGACGGCCCGACCTTGAGGATCCGTCCAACCTCCCAGCAGGGATCTGGAAATGTTTCTTCCACAGTCGGAAGCGTGTCCATCGGGGATTCTAGGGCTTGGGTGGACATAGATTCCTCGATTTCTATTTATTCAAACTCCTCTATATACATCACCACAGATGCCTTGATTCTTCCAACGGCAACGAACGTGTATGTTCGCCCTGCCTCAGGATACAACAACATTTCGTTACAGGATTATGTGGACTCCAGAATTCCTACTGTCCCAACGGACGTTTCTGACCTTAACAACGATGCCGGGTATATCACTTCAGCAGACCTCCCCTCCTTGACAAATTATGTCACGTTGTCTACTGACCAAGACATCACTGGGAACAAGGATTTCTTTGGTTCTCTGTCTTCGAATTCTGATGTGGGTACAAGCTCGTTCGGGATTACTCGTGACAGAGTGATCCTGAAAAATGGTACATCTATCTTCTCCCATGCCGAAGGTGGGGCTACTGGTGGCGGATACGATGTGCAGTACCGTTCCAGTCAGATTTATCAGGGAGCGTATGGCCTTCATATTGAACCAAAGGCGTATAGCTCCTATTACGGAGACAATGGCCAGCTCATGTCTGAACCCTCGTCATCCACGAAAGAGGGGAATGTGTACATCGGGGTTGAGAGTACCGGCTCGTACATTATGGTTAATAATACCACGTCTGGGGGATATACGAAGCTGAACGGTCGCCTGTATCTACCAAAGGCTTCTGAAATTACGGTTTCGTCGGAAAATAATTCGTCAAATATCGCTCTTTCCACCTACATACAGTCTCTTATTCCTTCACAGGCTACTGTCAATAACGCAACTCTCACCATTCAGAAGAATGGTACTACGGTTCAGACGTTTACGGCCAACTCTGCCACGAATAAGACAGCCAATATCACGGTTCCTACGGCCATGGCAGACCTTTCTGACTCATCTTCCTATGTACTTCAGCGTGGGCAGGAGTTTGTTGAGGGAGTGTATGAGAACGACGAATTCTGGGTTCAGTCGTCTCAGGCCAGCCTTTATAACGGTATGTGCCTCAATATCTATGTTCCAGTGAAGGTTCGTACCAACAGCATTAACGTAAAGATCGGTAATAGTTGGATACAACACTATATATACTATCGTGGGTATGATTCCTATCACTCGCCAGTGATTCATGCCGGTTCGATGCTGTCTCTTACGTTCCACAATACGGATAGTGCCCATATTGGATGGTACGCCGATTCCTACGACATTGCTCATTGGAAACAGCGTCCGGAAGACTTTACCAAGAATTTTGTTGGAAGAACCTTACCAACGGACAGCACGTTCACACAGACACTGCACAATACTTATGGTGTTTTTAGTGGGCTGAATTTCCTGATGATGGATACTGAGGGTAACTGGTATCCTTTCTTGGCCATAGACTCCGCTGAATCTCCTGCACCACCCATTTCTGGGAAGTCCTTCAATGTTAGTCAGATCGTTTGGAATGCCGAGTCTGGATACGATTACGGTGGGACTGGGGTGTTCTTTTCCTCGCATCCAAAGGCAAGCATTAAGCGTCTGATGCATTATATCACGTGGACGCCTCCATGTGATTTATGCAGATACGATTCCCAGCAGAACCTGTATTCGGATTTTGACCTGTATATGAGGTCATGCGATTCTTCGCGAACATCGGACGTTCGTACCCTTGTGACGAACATTTTGAACGGACATATTTCTTCAGGCGGTACGATTTCAGGTACGGTGTCTGCGTGTGTAGATTCCATAATGACTTCCGTGTCTCAGGGTAGGTTCCCGATATTCATTTGCTCGAAATATCGTGAGGGAGCTTGGGAAGCAATCCGTGATGGTATGTACACGTTAAACGTCTGCGGTGGATATATAGAGGGGGTGGCGTCTGAGGACAAGTTCGCTGAGTTCATTCAGTATAAAGAAGGTGCCCCAGTGTGGTTGAATTTACAGCGCAACAGTGCTGGCGGCCTGTATCCTCTCCATCTGTCTTTCTGGCCATGCTTTTACGCTGATCAGGGTACTTTCTATGACACGGATGCATGTGTGCTTGTTGGATTTATGACTGGTGTGGACAATCTCAACTTCATTCAGGATCATCCGGTGTACTACAATGCTGGGAGTAACGCGGATTGGGATTTGAGGCCGTATCAGGTAAAGGAGAAGTTGGTTGATGCGAACATTCAAGGTTCGTTTATCGGCAATATCCATCTTCCTTATGGTACGTGTTATACGACAAAGGCTACGGCGGCGAAGATTGTAAATAGTTTGTACGGTTTTTATCGTAGTCCTCTGGTATTTGAAGATGGAGACCTTATTTTTGTGGAGTTCTCCAATGGTAACACTTCCAGCTCTCCTACACTGAATATCAATGGCACTGGAGCCGTCGCTGTCCGAACAAGTCCTGCAACGTATCTTGGAAATGTCTCTGAAGGAGAGACCTTGTTGTTGAGGTACGACACCACGTATAATTCAAACAACCCGTCAGATTCACGATCCAAAACGTGGTACGTGGTAAATTCCAGCAGTGCTTCAACTCTTTATACGGCGCGTACTGTGGATGGTGTGTCCTTCAACGGTTCCGCTAATGTCACTCACTATTGTACTTGTTCTATCGATCCCGGCACGGCTCCTAAAACAGTGACTGTCTCAGGATTTGTTCTGGAAACCGGGGCACGTGTCACCGTTAAGTTCTCATACTCTAATACTGCCTCGAACCCGACTCTGAATGTGTACAATGGAAGTGCTTACACGGGCGCAAAGGCAATCAAGTATCGTGGGACTTCTTCAGTCTCAGACAGTAGTAACTACTATCGCTGGCAAGCTGGAGACATCATAGATTTCATTTATGACGGTACCAACTGGGTAATGGTTGGATGGCAGACCTATGCCTACAACGCCTATTCGGCTTCATCGGCTGTATCTGCCACCTATGCTACTTACCTGAGGTATTCGACCACGAATCTTCTCACGGCGGCAGATACTTCAACAGTCACAAGTGCCGCCACGATAAGACCTTCTTCGAATGGTGGATCTTCTCTTGGTACTACTGGCTATAAGTGGAATTACGTGTACGCCAATTACATTGGAACTTCGTCTTATCCAGTCAGCACTGCGTACATCACGGATATGCAGGGTACGGCGTCCAAGGCAACGTCGGATGCCTCCGGAAATACTATCACTACGACATATCTGAAATCGGTCACGTTAGTGAACTCTTCTGGAACAGATCTTACGTCCTCGGGTACGGTCGGTGTGAACGAAACAGGTAATTACGTTGTACCAAACAACTGGCCAGTTTTGCTTCGTCTCACCAAGGGTTCTGGCACGGCCACCGATATAGGTCTGAGGTCATTACTGTGTAGCTACCTGATGGGTATTCCTCGCACCAATACAAGTACTTCGAGCAGTAGTGCTTTAGATGTGAATGGTGCCGAAGGTTGCATTGCAATTTTGCAGGTGTACAGAACTTCGAGCAGTTCTACCATCCCGCGTGGTCGTTTGGTCAGCTCGTACAGCACGGTGTCAGTGCATGGTATCTCGGCCAGCGGAACCTCAGGAACTCTTGAGTGGACGAGCGGTTCTGAGACGGTCTCAGGAACATGGGTAGCACTAAACTACACCACTGCCTCATCGGGTTCTTACAATTATTGTCTGGTGCTTGCCATACGTATATGGTAATGTTTCGTCTCCATGAGGAACTCGTGGAGACTGTCTTTTGGAGTTTTGGAGAGCTGTATGAACATCGAAATCCTTTCAGCAAAATTCACAGGTAGAGAAAAACGACAGTTCTTGTCGTTCGTGAAGATAGACGGCGATGGCCCGTTTCCCTTCTATGTCAGTTTGGAGAACCGGGACTCGTCTGAGGTTTATCAGTACATTCGTGGTAAGTACGATGCTGGTGAACTCATTCCGGAAGAGCCTGAGATCGATTGGGAGCAAGTTGCAACCGATGTCAGATTTGAGCGCAATCGACGGCTGAATGATACGGATTATCTCATGCAACCTGATTATCCAATTTCCGAGGAAACCCGTACAGCCCTCAAAGCCTATCGACAGGCTCTTAGAGACCTCACCAGTCAAGAAGGATTCCCTCAGGAAGTTGTGTGGCCAGAGAAGCCAACGGTTTAGGTAGCCTTATCTAATAGGGTAAGGCTACTCCCTACTGGGGTGTTGGGGGCTATCGGCCCCCAGCCGGTTTTATGGTGCTGAAGGATTTAGTGACCCCTCCATGTGGTATAAGTTCCTTGTTCGCCAAGTGCGGCGAGAATTTCTACTTTTGTGCGAGGTTGTTCATGGACAGCAGTACTAATTTGAAACAGGTTGGTGAAGTGATTGAGACCTTGATCCGCATCAAGGATTCGTTATATTCTGAACTCACCTTCGAGTAGAAAGTAAGTCTCGAAGACGCCTGTAACCTCCTGTCACATCACTTGGGTGATTTCACCAAGTATGACTGGCAGTACAATCTGAAAAGGTGATAGATGGATTCTCTGACAATCCTTGTTGATTTCGACGACACTTGTTGTCGTGATTCGTACCCGCACCGTGGTGAAGAGATTCCCGGTGCGGTTTCTGTTTTGAGAGACCTTTGTAAGAAGGGTCATCGCCTTATCCTGTGGACTTGCCGTGAGCATGTAAGTATCGCTGGAGTCGATCCGTTGCAGGAAGCCTTAAACTGGTTTGCATCCTACCATCTTCCCCTGTATGCAGTAAATGATGATCCTGACGTGGGAAGGCTTTGGATGTTTCCAAGCAGGAAAGTGCATGGGGATTTTCTGATTGATGACAAAGCTCTTGGGGTTCCGAAGACAGATGGCGTAGTTGATTGGAAAGCTGTGCGTAAGTTCTTGAAGTCAGAAGGGATTATCTAAAGAGCGAGTGGGATGAAAGCGAGCCAACTTAATTGGACAAACACTTGAAACAATCATTATGTTATGATATCAATAGGTTTGGGGCTAGTGAGTAGCTACACGACAAGATGATTTGACCGATCATTTGCCACCACACATATAGGTCAGTTACCAATGGAAATTAAGCGTTGTCTTAAAATCAGGTTGTACCCAACACCCGATCAGTTTCAAATGTTCGTCAAGACTGGTGGATGCCGACGGTTCGTGTACAACAAGTACGTCGAGGCAAGGGAACAATTCTATTCTGACAACATCAAAGGCCGTAATCTGGCCAAAGACGAAAAGAACAAGATTTACAAGGAATTCAAGTACACATCGGAAAAAGACCTTTGTGAGATGTTTCCCTTCTTGAAAGAAGTTTCATCCGTCGCATTGCAACAAGCAAGACGTGACGCTCAAAAAGCATACGCGGACTTCTTCGCTGGCAAGAAGGGTAGACCACACTTCAAGAAAAGAAAGGATGGTTGCTCATTCCGAGAGGTGATGCTTTCAGATGACTTGATTTCAGAACACGAGATGTGGCTCAAAATCCCAAAGATTGGCAAAGTCATGTTTCGTCACAACCGTATCCCCGCATGGTTTCATACCAAAGGAATCAAGCGAAAAAACGTAACAGTTGAAATCACGAGATCAGGACGTTGTTATGCTTCGGTTTGTTGCGTCTATGAAAGCATGAACGATAAAGAAAAGTCTTTTTCTGGTAGTGATAACCAAGCTATCGGATTGGACTTTTCTCCATCAAAGGCATACATAGACTCATACAACCAGTCAGCACTGAACTATGTTCCATTCAAACAACAGGCTAAACGACATCTAGCACATTTGCAAAGGAATCTTTCGAGAACCAAGAAAGGTTCCAAAAACCGTGAAAAAGCTAGGCGTAGATTGGCAAGGTTTGAAGAACATATCGCTAACAAACGACGCGATTGGATGGAGAAAGAAACGCTACGTTTGGTCAGGTCTTATGAAGTGATTGGTGTTGAAACGTTGAACATCAAAGGCATGATGCGTTTCAGCCACAATGCAAAGAACTACAACGATGTGTCATGGAACAAATTTGTGGAGATGCTTGAATGGAAGAGTACGTTCCATAATTGCTCTGTGGTTAAATCAGACAAGTGGTTTGCATCATCACAGTTGTGCAGTTCTTGTGGTTTTAAGAACGAAGCTGTGAAGAATCTTTCTGTTCGCAAATGGATTTGTCCATCTTGTGGAGTGGAACACAGCAGAGACCATAATGCGGCGATCAATTTGCGTAACGATGCGATAAGCAAGATTAAAAGTACGGTAGGAACTATCGAAACTTATGCCTGTGGAGGGCAGGGAAGCAGAACTAGGTTTTCTAGTGATGTGGACTGTTCGTTGAAACAGGAAGGAAATATCGTGAGGTGTTCCACTGAAGCCCACCGCTTAAAGGTGGTGGGTAGTTCACCTAATAAGTCGTTGGGGCTTCGGTCCTTTGAATGATCCATTTCTTTTGTTGGAGATAGGTATGAATGCATTTCTGACTTCATGTGTCGGTGGTTTTGTTGGGGCGTTGTTCGCAATTCTTCTGGTTCAGGCCATTTTGCATTATCGGAAAGTCAAGAAGGATAATCTTCCTACTGGTGAAGACATCAATCCTGAGATAACTGCTGAAGAACCCAAAGAAATTAAGGCGGACGGAGCAGACAAGTCTGACAAACAATAATCGTGTAGAGATAGGCGTGGACCATGATTATCAAGAAGCATCCAGATTACGAAGTGTACACCATCCACAATCACCGTCTCTTTTGTGAAGAGTGCGGCGGGGTTACGCAAGTTCCGGGGTGGATACCTGATAACATTGTTGTTCAGGCTGTGTCCCAGAAACACTTCGATGATGTTCCGGTCATCCCTTGTCGTGTGAAAGGGGATTTGGTTGTTTCTGCGAAACGGAGCAAGCAGAGGAAGACTGAGGCCGGAAACGATGATCTTGGTATGCACTACCGGTATTACTCATTACTTTACAAGAAGCGCGAGCTGTCCGATTTGCTGGAATATCCTGATATTGAAGACTCGATCCATGATTTTGAGTTCTTCTCCGCAAGTCCGAATGGGGTTGCCTTTCAGTTGACCCGCTTGGCTTTTCTGAAGAAGCAGGATTACGCCATAATCAACAACATCCGTTCTGGGTATGTGGATGTCATTGTCGGATATGTCATTCCTGAGAGCGTTCTCGAAACCAATACGTGGGAATATGCCGAGGTATCTGTGAACATGGATCAGTCTATCCGGGTAACTTGGAGACACTAATCCCTAATCCTAGGAATGTTTTTTGTAAATTTTCTTCTACAAGATCTTGTGTATCTTAATGGAAGTCCGTGAATTGATCGCTGGCTTCGTTCTTGTAGGAGGGATTTATGAGGGACGAACATTGTGAAGTTATTTGCAAGACAGTGCTTGAATGCGTCAAGCACCATACACCCCGTGTAATGACGGAGGACGGTACGTAGATTCTGGGAGTTTCCCGGGATGTAGATCCTTCCTGTGCGCCGGACGATATTTCGTAATATGTGGAGGAACTTTCGGTGGAGACAACAACTCTACCTTGCTCTGTATGCGGATAGCGTAGGCTCCGTTACATTCCTCAAAATTCTGCCCCAAACTGTCGTATATCTAACAAAATAGACAGTTTGGGGCAGAATGGGGTGGGGTTATGAGTGCGGATTTCCGTGACGACGAAGCCCTCTCTTTGCGTGAGGAATGCTTCCATGCGGACTTTGTGATGCTCAAGTTCCATCTTGATGGTATTGAGCAGGTGCTGAAGTCCATTGCCCAGCTTAGCCCTTCGGATGGTAAGAAGGGGTTTAAGATGCTTTCCGATTTCAGATTTTTCTTGGAGCGATTGAGCCATGAGCATTAAGTCTTCTGTCGAATACCTGAAAGGTCGTGCCAACAGATTTGTTCGCCACGTAGTCCCTGCGAATGAGTGTCGATGTGGGTTCTGTAATAGAGGTGATGTGAGGGATGATTCTGAATCCGATTGTATGGATGCACGTGTCTTTGATGACATTGCTTACAATATGTGCCGTGATTGTGATGACCCGACCTCGTTGATCGGATTTTTTCGCATCATTGCTTTGTTTTATGACGCCTCGACAAAACAGAATTGTTGTGTTAGCATCCTTGGAGACCATGGTGAGCTTCAGACTTACGACGATGCAGTGTCCTGCATGAAATACTTGATGTGTGACACAATGTCTGATGTTGATGCGTACATGGTGTCTTATCGCCAGAATTTAAGCGGCGACATGGCGGAGGATTACGGACTCACCATGCACAGCTACAATCTTGGCGGATGGCGAGAAATCTTTTAAGTGGAGGTCCGTTTCTTTATGGCTGACTGGACAGGCAACTCTGTATCCGTTTTCAAGACTCTTTCGGCGAGTAATCATTGCGACATGGATCGGGCTGAGCACGATTATTACGCCACTGATCCTGTCGCCGCTGAGTGGCTCCTGAAAATTGAGCCTGAGCTTGCAGATACTATATGGGAGTGTGCTTGCGGCGAGAACTCTCTTTCAGAAGTGTTTCGTCGGCATGGAAAGTCTGTTCGGTGTAGTGATTTAGTTGTTCGTCAGGAAGGGATTGAGCAGTTGGATTTCCTTTCGTGTACGGAACCCATGCTGGGGGCGGACATTGTTACTAATCCGCCTTTTAAGTATGCCAAGGAGTTCGTCGAAAAGGCTTTGTCGCTTGTTGAGGACGGACGGTATGTGTGTATGTTCCTCAAGCTGATATTTCTTGAGGGAAAGTCCAGAAGGTCTTTATTTGAGAAGTACCCTCCCGTTAGGGTGTGGGTGTCCTCGTCGCGGATTCGCTGTGTTCCGAATGGTGACTTCTCCAGTAAGGAATCTTCAGCGGTTTGCTATGCATGGTTTGTTTGGAAAAAGGGGCATCACGGAGAAACCACAGTACGTTGGTTTAACTAGGAGCGTACCGTCATGCGATACTTTTTTTCGACGCAACTGAACAAATACATTCTCTACGTGGATGGTCGTCAAGAACTCCCAACGATTTTGATTGAAGACACCTCATCTCACATTGTGTTTCCGTGTCTTATCATGCCGTTTGGGTATCCTCCGAAAGAATGGATAATGAGTTGCTTTGGAGGTAAGGTTTGTCCTTTGTCTGAGCAAGACTGCAATGAACTCTATCAATGGGCGTCCTTTCCAGTTTATCCGGGCATCCCCGACAGTATCATCAACTGGCATTTGGCTGAGTCGGTGTTCTGGGAATTTCGTCATCTGTTGAGTTCGAAAAAATGATTACTGCGCAAGACCTCTCGTTACGTTTCCACGCTTTTCGTTATTTTCGGTTCTCTGAACCTGACATGTGGATGACCGGGAACTGTTTCCAGTTCTCGTGTATTGTGTCCGGGTGGCTCGCGTCTAACGGAATTTCTCAGGAGTGCTTCCATACCTTCTATGACGTTATTGACGGTCATTTCCTTGTGTGGGTGACTCTGGATGGTGAGAATTTTCTTATGGACTGGAAAGGGATTGTCGATGTGCCTGTTCTTTCTGACCAGTCCAGTGTAGAGTATCGTGGTTCGTCACATTACCTTGTGAAGTGGCCAGAGTACAGGGAGGTGGATAACCTTCATTACGAAAGAATCCTTAGAGATTGTTGTCTTTAGGATTGCAAATTGAGGCGTAGGGTGGTATCTAAACCAGTGATGCGAGGCTTTGACATGTAGGCCCGCGTCCCTTGAAAGTTGAAGCATTCTCTTATCATTCCAGTGTGCAGGTTCTTACGTAATTTGAGTGTGTAAGCTATGCTGAGGAATAGAAAAATTTCCGTGGATTTGCCGCGAGGTGGTCTGACTCAATTTTTTCTGGTTTTCTTTTCAAACCCTTCTCAATGCCTTTCGATTCTACCGAAGAGCATTGAGAAGGGTTTGGATTGACTGAGATGGTTAGCACGGTTTGATCGTGGTGCTTGCAGTCGGTATGTAATCTGAAGTCTCCCTAACCGGAGACAGCCACGCTAGGATCGCTCCTAGCGTGGTGATGATGAGATTGCGGTTCTTACGAAGCACAATTCCTGTAAAGGGCTGTACACTGGAATGGTAAGAGTGTGTTTCGAGACTTTGTTGGTCATATTCGCGGTGTGGCAGGGATATGACTGGGCCACAATAACACTGTGGTAGGAACTCCTATCTCGTAAGCCGGTCATTGAGGATGTCTTGAACATTCCATTCATAAGGTCTTCGTGACCTCCACAACGAAACACTGGTAGTGTTGAATTTGTACTTGAGATCTTCTGATTTCATCAAGGCTACGGCTAAAATCGCCGTAGCCTTTTTTTGTGGTGCTGAACCGCTTTCCGACGGATTTCTGTGGTAGATTATTTTGTTGTGTACATTGGGTACACAACATCTACGGAGGTTTTATGGAAAGTGTTTATGTGGACAGAATGGTCAGGCTCACGAATGAAGAGCGGCTCCTTCTGGTAAGGTCTTTAGGGATTCTTGAGAGGTCTCTTGAAGTTGTGGATTCCGTCTGTTCTCCGGAATTCCTTCTCAAGGTTCGAACTTTGAGTCGGGTGCTTTGTGAAGAGAACTGGCGCAACGATTTCTTTATCAACAGCCCGAAGGTTCGTCCTGTGTCAGAAGATTCCATTACACCAAAAAAGAAGCGGGTCTGTGAATTTCACGACGGTCCTGACACTTACTAATTCATTATTGGGGCGAAACCATGATTAGAGTGGATTTGAAAAACGTTGGTATTATCAAGGAGGCGCATCTAGGGTTTGTACCCGGCGTGAACCTCATTCTCGGAGCAAGCTCTTCAGGAAAGTCCACCCTTCTGCGGGCACTTCACAGTCTCGCAGACAACAGTTTCACTGACACTATGGTTACACATGGTTGCGGTGTTATGCAGATTGACATCAATACCGGCGATGCCCATGTGACTTACACCAGAGATACTAAAGCCAGAGACCGAAAGGCTTGCTATGTTGTCAATGGGGAAGAGTACACCAAACTGGGCCGCCAGCAGTTGGATGTTGTTGCCAGTACTTTGAAGTTGAGTTCCGTTAAAATCGACTCTGAGAACATCAATTTCAATTTTTCCAGTCAGTTTTCCGGCCCATTCCTTCTGCTTGGGTCTCCATCAACGCTCTATTCCGTACTTACCTACCATGACAGCTTCGATGTGACACGTCTGGACGATCTTTACAAGACAGATGTCAAGACGATTGCAGACAACATGAAGTTAAACCGAAAGCTGAATGAACGTCTGGTGAATGAGGATACTGAAGCCGTGTCCGAGCTTGAGAGACTGTCAGGGGTTCCTGAGCTGTACGCACGGGTGGCGTCTCTCAAGGCGAAGATTGAACGTCGAGAAGTTCTTCGTTCCATGATTGAACGGATGTCTCAGTTGAAGACCTCTCATGCACGGGCGACTGAAGTATTGCGGCGGAATTCGGATTTACAAGCCGCGATTATGGCGGTGTTGATTAAGCAGAGGGACTACCTCAGACTTCAGAAGTTGCGTTCACTGATGACGTTGTACGCCGAGGCTCTGCGTATGGTGTCCTTGACTGACCCTGTCAACAGCTTTCAGATGGAAGGATTGTCTCGAAAAGTCAGAAACCTCTCTAATCTTCGTCAGTTGTGTGAACTTTACGAACAGGGTCGTCAGGTTCGGACGAACATTCACGCTACGGATGGGGTGGCTGGCATCGATCTTCCTTCGCTGTCAAAAAAGATGTCACAACTTGGTGGTATTAAAAAACTGGTTCTCGCTTACAAACGTAGTGCGGAACTTCAGTCCTTGCTGTCCTCTACTCCAGACTTCACGGAGCGTTTTACTACGATGCAGAGATGCTTCCGTTTGATCGACCTTGTGGAAGATGCACGGCGCGTGAATATGAACATCGCACGGCTGTCTGCGGATGTGGAAAACATTGATTATGAGGTAGAAAAGATTGGAGTGTGTCCTTTGTGCGGTCAGGCCATGCATTCACATTGAGTGGAGTTGTGGTGCTGAACGTCCTTTTGGCAGGGTTCTGTGTTAGAGTAGTGTTGTAGCCAAAATTGGCTAGTTCGTAACTGATAGGAGAAACGTATGGAAACTCAGATTACCGTAGCGGCTTTTGAAGCCTTGAAGAAACGTCGTGATGCCGTCATGCTTGAACGTGCAAAGGAAGAGGCGAGATTGGAGTCTCTCACCCGTGAGATTGATTCCCTCAAAGAAATGCTCAAGGAGTACAACATTACCAACGATGCTGAGGCTCGGGAGCAGTTGGAGAAATTGTCGAACGAAATCGCGGTGGAGATGCATACCTTGGAAGAGTCCATGCGTCTCTATGAGGTTTCAAAGGGCGGTACTGATGACGTTTAATGAACTCGAACAGAAGGCAAACGACCTGTTTGTCGCTTATAAGTCTGCACAGAGTGCTGTGGAGAGAACTCATAAGGCTCTCGACGAGAATAACGCAGAGTATGAAATGCTTTTGGATCAGGCACGTCTGTATGAGTCTGCAAAGCCAGCGATTGATGACCTTGTGCAACGCTTCTCCAGACGGGCTTTGGATCATCTTGAGAAGCTGTTGACTTTTGGTCTGCGAAAAATCTTTACTGACCATGAGTACTCCATATCCATCATCACTTCGGACAAACGAAACTCGAAGTGTGCAGAGCTGGTTCTTGAAGAGGGTGGATATCAGTATCCTCTCAAGGACTCGTCGGTGGCCGGTGGTATTCTTGTGACCGTAGGATTTCTGATTCAGTGCTTTTATGTCTCGAATCTTCCAATCCGTAAGATTGTTTTCTTGGATGAAGCCTTTACGCAGATTTCGACGGCGTATCTTGAGAACTTCATGGCCTTTGTGTCGGAGCTTACAAAGCAGATTGACTTGATTGTGGTACTGATTACCCATGACAAGAGATTCATTCCTTACGGAAACCGTGTGTACAACGTCAAAGATGGGGTGTACACCCTAGAGCAGAACAAGGCGGTAGAAGCATGACTGAGGATGCATTGACCTATGTTGGAAAAGTGATGTTCGTAGGCGACGTTCATCTCAAGGCACAGAATCCTGCCTGTCGCAAGGATAACTATGCTGAGGCCGTTTTGAGAAAATTGTCTTGGATTGATCAGTACTGCCACGAGAACCGTATCAGTCACATTGTGTTTCTTGGGGATTTTTTTGATGCTCCCACGGTGGCGTGGTCTCTGTTTACGCAGGTGATGTGTATCCTTCAGAAAATGAGGGAGGGCGGCATTCATTGTTATGCGGTCGTTGGAAACCATGATATACGGTATGACCGTCTGGATACTTTGAACGAGACTTCCTTGGGGGTTCTCTTTTTGTCTGGTCTGTTGATTCGTTTGTCTGAAAATCCGTTGCTTCTTCGAAGCGATGGTACGAAGGTTTTCGGGTTCGACTACACACAGGATATCTCTACCTGCCAAAAAGAGAACCCTTCATCGAGATCCATCTGCGTCGCCCATGAATACTTTCAGTGCGACTTCTCTGATGAGACTCTTCAGAAGGAAGACCTTGAGGGTTATGGATACGATACGTATGTGTTTGGCCATGACCATTCTCCATATATTCCGTTCAAGTCTGGTTCTTGGGTGTTGTACCGACCGGGAAGTTTGTCCAGAAATTCCTCGGAAATGCACAATCGCGTGCGGATTCCACGGGTACTGGTCTATGACGTGGTGCAGGACGACTTTCGGTTTGTTGACGTAGCCTGTGCCAAATCTCCTGACGATGTGATAATGTCCTCTCCGGAGGAGACCTCTATCAGTATGTTTGACTTGGTAGAGTCCTTATGCAGTTCCTATTCTGAAAATGTTACGTCTGTCAGAGAGTATGTCAATGGAATGAAGTTGCCAGATGACATTCATTCCCTTATTACGAAATATCTGGACACGCTTGGAGTATAAGCATGAGCAACGAAATCACCTCAGGAGAGTTCGAAAAAACCACAGAGGAGTTCGTCAATGAAGTCCTTACAGAAGAGGAAGAGGCCATCGACGTTCCTCATATTACCATCAGCCGGAAGCACTTGAAGAACTTCCTCAGCCTTGCTTCGAAACTTCCAAACCAGACGAAAGATCATTGTCCGTTTATTCTGGTTGAAGTTGACCAATGTGAGGTTGATGGAAAGTCCCAGTATGTGATGTATGCCTATGCGTCCGATGATGGGCAGATCTCGACCCTTGAGATGCACATCCCTGTGCTGAACACTAAAAACGTCTTCATGGTGAGTCATCTTGTTCTGAAGAAAAGTACCTTGAGTCGGGCGGAGAAGCTGTGTTCTGGGAGCAACTTCACTCTCTGTGTGACAAAAAAAGCCTCGCCTAACGGTACGGATGTGTATGATGTCGGAGTGTTTGTTTATGGAGGCTTGTTGCCCGTGCCACAAGGGGCCTTCACTCCAGAATCGTTCATGTTTTCACGCGGCGTCAGCGAGGGTTTTGTGGATACAGTTCCTTCTGAGGCATGTAATGCCATGAGGTATCTGTCTTCGGTTGCTTCCACCCAGACGAAAGATAAGCTGGGTAGCATTCAGTTTCTTGAAGATTGCGCCATTGTGGAAGACCTTGGTGGACATGTCCGATATGCAGGCCGATTCCTTAAACACAGGGTTCCGAAGTGGTCTGCTGATGTACTCCAGACATTGATCACATCTACCAGTGCCAAGCGTCTCAGTGTGGGGATTGTACGTGATAAAGTTTCGACGTACCCGTGTGTGGCCTATGAGGGCGATAACTTTGTCCTTACCTTCTCCAGATTCACGCTTCCAATGATCGTATGCCCCTCGCCACTGATGGATTCAGGCATCTCTTGTCAGATTGGTACTTTGAGAAACATTGCCCGCATCCCCATGGAGATGAAGTCTGAGATCCACGATTACTACGATGACAGCATTACGTTGTATTTGACCAAGGAAGGGGATACGGATGTGTTCCGTGCCAAGCTGGGCGGTAAGGGGGATGACAGGTACATCATTTCACCACATGAAGAGTTCGGCGAAATTCGTGACTATCCGTCGGTAAAGATTCCATCCAACCTCTTGTTTCAGTTCTTGGACTCGTGCAAGGAAGATGGTATGGTTCAGATTTCTTTCAGCGACGAGTGTGTACGATTCAGCCTCGGATCGTGGTCTTGTGAGATAAACGCTATCGTGGAGAATGGATAATGGCTAAGATGCTTGCTTATGGGAAGCGAAAACCGAAGAAATACTCAGCAAGACAGGATAAGGAAAAGAGGAAGGAGGTTAAAGAGCCTCTACTTCCCCCACCTCCTGATCATGCCGTCATGCATGAGGGTATGGTTGGTGAGACACCTTATGAGATTGTGTACAGTCCGTTTTCTGGGGGTATTTCGTATTCCATGAGCAAGCCCTCGGTACGCATTGTGGCCGCCGTGGACAGACTCCCTCCGGACAAGTCTGCACATCTTATTGAGTATGCTTGCAAATGTCGTGAGTTCTATGTTGAGTATCACGACAATCTGAATCCCGGAGAAAAGATGTCCATGCCTTCGGCCAAGAAATATGCTTGTGATAAGGCCATGGAATGGATGTCCGAACGTTATGGTGCCAGAACTGTTCAAGCCGTTCTCAAGGCGTTTGAAAAGGCGTGTGTTACCTATGCTGAAGAAGTAGCCAAGCGCAACGAGGCTTATGATTACGGCATACACGAACAGTTCTACTTGCATCAGACTATTACGGATGATGAGAAAGCCGACAAACTGGATGGTTGGGAATTGGACGTATGATGGAATCGACAAATCCGTATCTTCCCCATGACCGGGACGAAGCCCTAGATAAAATAGACCAACTCACGACATGGTTCGGTACGTTGTCTTCTCCAGTGCCACTTGAAACCTTGAAAGAGCAGTACAGCTTTCTCAAGGGAAGACTTCGTATGCTGAACAGTGGCGGCATCCAGAAGTATCTGTGGTATGCTGACCGTTTTCAGTATCGGATGATTGACGGAAAGACCGCATACCAAAGCCAGATTCTTCCAGAAGCCGTTCGCAGGTTTCTTACTGATGAAGACATGGCTTTGGTTATTCCGTCTTACACGTCGTCAGGTAAGGTGTACAGGGTCACATTTCGTTCCGTGTTTACCAAAGCCTTTCGGTACTACACTCCGACTCCCCACATTCCTCATGGATTTCTTCGTAAGAACAAACCATTCAGATGTCCGTGGATAGTAGTTGAAAGTGCTTTTGATTCAGACTGGCTGTCCACCATGTATCCTTATGTGCTGGCGACTGGAGGTGTGTCCGGTCTGAACCGGGAAGGTGTTGATCTGGTGTCGAACACTGCCCAGCAGGTGTTTGTGGCATTCGATAATGACAGCTCAGGTAGAAATGGGTTTTATAATCTGAAGGGAAAGCTCACGCAGAGTAACCCTGAATTGTACATACAGATGATGATGTCGCCTTATGGAAAGGATTTCGGAGATGTGGCACAGCTTGAAATGGAACCTGACAAGGTGTTTGAGGTGGAGATGTACAAAACCATGGTGCTGAATGAATTCTCTCGGTTAGGTTTGTGTTAGTATAGATGCCGTTTTCTTCTACTGGGTAGGGTTCATGTTTGCACAGTCTGAACGTCCACAAAAATTCAGCGAGGTCGTAGGAGAGGTTGAGAACAGCCGTATTCTTATGACTATTGCGAAAAATCCAACCAATACTCCAAATTCTCTGATCCTCTCAGGTACTTTCGGAAGCGGAAAAACGAGTTCTGCGAGACTTCTGTTCAAAGCTCTGAATTGTGACATGGTTCGCGCCGGGAAGGCTTCTGACATTTGCGGTGTTTGTCCTCAATGCAGTGCTCCAGTACTTCAGTCCAGACTTTATAATGAGTACGACTCCAGTGAGCTTGACAACAAAAAGAGTATCGACGAAATCATTGGTACCTTTTCTTACGGTACTGGCGGACGATGGCGCGTGGTTGTCTTTGATGAAGCTCAGCTACTTCCGAAGTCTTCTCAGTCGGCGTTGCTAAAGGTACTTGAAGAGAAGCGTAGTCTGTGCAAGTTTGTGTTGTGCACCACCGATCCTGACGATCTGATGCCTACGATCCGTTCACGCTCCTTGGAACTGAATTACACAACCAAGCCTACACCTGTGGTAGAGGAAGCGATTCGGAAGTGTGCTGAGAAACATCAGATTGACCTAGACCCTGCATCATGTTCCCTTATTGCACAGCGAAGTCATGGGTATATGCGTGATGCTTACATGCTTCTTGACAGGTTTGTGCTGTCTGGAAAAGATGTGTTTCTAAGGGATACTCAGAATTTTCAGCGTTCTCTGTCGAACTTTATCATTTACACAGTAGCTGATACCAAGCCTGATAAGGCCATTCTCGACACCTGCCTTGAGAGGCTCCTCTCTTTACCAGTGGCTACGTTTCGAGATGAGTATCAGCGATTCTTTTTGGACCTGCTTCGTTTGAGTGCCCTTTCCGGGGCAGAGGCGTCTCCGATGATCGTGTACCTTGGAAAGACTCTTCGGGCAAACTGCCCTATGTTGAAGATTCCCATGCTCGTGCGGTATTTCACGCAGAATTGGGTTATTCAAGGATTCACGGATGACGTGAGCATCCAGACAACCCTATTGCTTCTTTACACAGGGTTTAGAGACCTTCGGAAATAGAATGTGACCTAGACTAGCTTTTTAACCGTGACAATGGTGCGGTTAGGCGGTACAGTCGTGTTTTGGTGACTTGTGCAACTGCAACGGAGATGCAGACCATGAAAGAACTTGATGGCGAACTGAGCTGGGAAAATCTTGAAGAAAGTGACTATGACTACGAGGATGGAGATGAGTCTTCGGAAAGTTCTTTCTCCATGTCCGGTGATTCTCCTGAATCCTGTCCCGAACCGGAAGAGGAAGGGAGTGATCAGACGGTTCAGGAAGATTTGGAGTTGCAGGACTTGTTCTCTGCTCGCAGGGCTACCAAACTTCTTCTGTCGAAGTATCCTGATGCTTTTTCGTATGACCCAAAGTCTATGCGTCTTGATCAGTTCATTGCTCCGGAATCAGGTCTTACAGAGTTCGGCTGGCTGTATCTCCAAATGCTTGCCTACTCGGTTTCTGGAAAGCATTATCGTTATGAAGACCAGAGCAGTCTGAACACTCTGGCCGTATCCGACTGTGCCTACTGGCTGGACAAGAAGGTTCGTCATTTCAAGGGTAAAATTTCCAACCTTCGGGCTATTCTCTATACTCGGATGCGTAATACGATGTCGAACAGCCTGTACAAGGATAATAAATACATTCCGACTGAAGACACCACCTTGGATCGGAATTTCAGTCCGACAACTCTCGTCATTGAATGCGATGAAGTAGACCCTGTTCTTCTGGACTACTCATTCCGTGATGTAAAAGAGGCGAGACTTCTGTCGTTGAAATTGTGGTGCTTCCATGAAGGTCAGAAGTTGCCTGAATCGCGTCACTGGACGAGCTACCGTTTCGGTGACGGCATAACCAATCTGTAACACGCTTGAAGACGCTGGAGGACTGAAATGCGTAAGCCGGGGATCTTGATTAAACATGCGGACATGTCCACGGATCAGAGGGAGATGCTCGCAGACTTGCTGGACAATATGAGCGAGTCAAACATTTTTAGGGCCATGGAGTACATTCTTGGGGAGAACTTTTTGAAATTTCTTGACGCATTTCAGGGGGACAAGATCGAGTTCCCTACCATAGAAGAAATCGAACGCCGTATTGAACGTGTTCAGGTGTACACGGACTGGAAGAGACTGCGAGACACCAAGTCTGTTGCCGTCAAATGGAAAAAGAACATCGCATGGGTAGAACGCGCTGTCAATGATACCAAGAAAGAGCTTGAAGACGCTGAATCAGAGCATGTCTAGTTTGAGGATCAAACTTTCTTTGCCGGTGTCTTTTCCTGTGTATCCCATCACTTTGTCGGAGACACGGACGGCACCGGAAGCAACCGCTTCTTTCAACAGGTCGCTGGATTCCAAGTCCCACAGCATGTACATCTTATCGCTGTGAATCACCTCGAAGCACCACTCTCGTGCTTCCTTGGTGGCATCCGAGTAATGCTTTCGACAGTTGGTGTTGGTGTACGGAGGATCCATAATGATGAAGTCATGTTCTCTGATTAGGTCTTTCGTTTCTGAACACTCCGGGCGCATTCGGATGTTAATGAACTCAAGCCCTTGCGTCCATGTCTTCGCCAGTTGTAAATCCGGAGGGGTCTTAGGAACTTTGTTTCGCATCGATCCATACCCATTTCCCCACGAGCTGACGGTGGTCTTATCTACTGCTTGGTCAAGACAGTTTTTGAACACCCTTTCCTGCTCCGTAGTGAATTTCAGGAACTTCGCTTGCTTTGCTTCCTCATACTGTATGGTGTCGTGCAAAGTTTTCCACAGAGAGACCGTCTGGTAAATTACGTCAAGGCGGGTCATGTACTGCCACTCGAAATCGTTTACCGTTACTTTCAAATCAGGTCTTAAATCCTTGAGTATCCTAGAGACACAGAAGGTTCCTGCAAAGGCATCCAGAACTTTGGCTCCTTTTGGAAGTAGGTCTGCGACTGTCTGGATTTCTCTCCACCATCGACGAGACTTGGCTCCGGCCAGAGGAAGTACTGGTGTAACCCATCCAAACTTTTTCTTCTGCTGTTCTGAAAAAGATCGGAATCGTGTAATATCCAAACCCTGTGAGGTATGCTGTTCCATGGAGTTCCCTTATGTCGTACAGTGTGATTGATTCTGGTTCATTGCCTTGCAATCGAAGCGAGGTTCTTCTTACGGACATCGTGACACAGGTCTTTCAGACGGTATGTGACGATGTGGTTCCCGTCAAGGCCGACGCTTATCCTTTTGATGGAGAAGGCATTTCTCGTTATGTCTTAGTACTCTCTTATGAAGGATCTTGTGATTGGAGGTTCGTGTTTTCCATATACCCGGATGGGTATATGGATGTCCTTGATCTTTCGGTTCTCTCCTGTGATGGAATTGATGAGCCTTGTGGGGAACGGAATCCAGACTATCGCACCTGCATGAGTTATGAGGATGCTTTCATCGACTCTTGTCATGTGAATGACCCTACGGAAGTTCAAGAGTTTTCTGACGCCGTATGCGAGATTATCAGCACGTTGGTGTGTGAGGAACTTTCGTATGGGTGCTCTTTTGAATCTTCAAAACCTAGCATCAGGTTCCATAGGTGCTTTGAAGTGACTTCCCGGGATATTCCGAACCTCTCAGACCGTAAAAGTCAGAGCAGAGCGCGTTCATCGAATATCGTGGCAAGGTATCAGTCCTTCGACAAGGAAACTGGGGAAGTCAAATATGATGTCACGTCTCAGTCCAAGGCAGGGAGGTCTTACACAGTAACGTTCAAACTTCACGACTGGCATCCTGATCAGGCTCATCTCGATGACGAGATACAACATGCCGTGAAGGGGAACATTGAAATTGACTGTACGTGCCCGGCATTCTTGTATCAGGGGTACAAGTACATGGCCACGATGAAGGGGAGTTCTATCGATCCTGAAGTTCGTCCACCAAACCAGACGAACAAAGACAGGCACGGTTTCGCCTGTAAGCATATCCTGAAAGCCATAGACAGCTTTAATCAGGATTATGACAAGTTTCGTGCTGAGGGCCGTGGCATGTGGAGAAGGCACAGTCTGAAAGTGCATCACAAGTATGAGGGGAGTGTTTCTTTCGGTCAGAAAGGGTATGTTGGACAGAGTATGTCTGTCCGCGCAAAGAGCGCGTATGACGGAGGAGAAATGCCTAAAAGTAAATGGTCGAAAACGGCCATTCTCGACGCCCTTCGTGATGAGTTTGGGGATTCAGAGGCGTCTGGGTTTGGAAGGTTCTCCAAGGATGTTCTGTTTCAAAATTGTCTCAGGAAGTCTTCATGGCACCATACCGGCAAGTTCGCGAACCCCACGGATTTCTTCTCCCTTGATCGTGAGAAATCATTGGAATTCGCTGACTCTCAGAAGATCGCGTCCATGGCAACGGTGATCGCAGATGATGCTTCCAGCAAACAGGCAAGGGCCCTCAAAGACGCAGAAGATGCCGAGAAAGCCTCAGCAGACCGTCAGGCCCAAAAAGCCGCCCATAAGGCAGAACTTGAATACTTCATGGATCATGTTAAGGACTCAGTGACCGAACCTGAGGAACTTCCTGACGGTAAATGGATGGTCACATACGATTCACCTCAAGGCGGTACAGTTCGACGCCGCTTTGCTGGGCACAGCTTCGCAAAAAATCTTTATGATCGTCTCCTGCTTGGAAGGAATGATCCCTCCAAGGATTCGGACGATTTTTGGGATCGAGCCTTTTATTGGTCTTCGAACGAAACCACCCACCAAATCAAACATGTAGAGGGAAGTATTATGATTAGGACAAGATGTAGACGTAATCTCAGAAGGAACGAATCATTTGACGGGCGCACAATCCGTACTGCACAAGACCTGATGGATTACCTGAAAAAGAAAGGTTTTGGGGATGTAAATCTCGATGAGGACTCTGACAACAACGAGGTAGAGTTCTTCAATGATGAGGTTACATTGCTCTATGACGGGCTTCAGAACCAGATTCAGCTTGAGTATTATGAACCGGCCACGGCTTCTGAAATCATTGACTCCCTTGAAGGAAGCATTGACGAAGATACTGATGTTGAAGATATTGATGACATGTGCCGAGATGAAGCTGGGGTTCTTTCCGAGTACACCAGCAATTACACCTTAGACTTGCCTGTGCGGGTGTCCGAACTGGAGGAGCTGGCTTGGGAAATTGCTGACAGAGTTCAGAAGATTCGGGAAGAGGCGATTGCCGACGCGGCTGACGAGTTGATGGAAAGGTATGGACTGAACCGATAACATGGTTTCCATGGCCCAATAAAGATCCAATAAATCAAAAAGCCAATAGAACCCGCAAATTCTCTTGGCTTTTCTTTTTGCCTGTGCCCGTGTGAGATGCCATGTCAGTAACATATTGGACAAGAAATAATCAGGACATCCGGTATTACGACTACCTGTTGGAGCGTTACAATGTGGTGGACTTGAATATGTTGTTCCTGATTGGGTATTCCGCAGGACTTCCACACAGCCATGTGTCAGACCATATCTGGATTCCTAGTACCATACAGGATAAGAATGGAGAAGAGCTGATTGTCGATAAACAAATGTTCGACAAGGCTCATCGGTACCTTGATGACAAGTGGAGGATAGACCTTACCAAGGACGGTTTGTCTTTTGACATCTGGGCACTGCGGTTTCTTTTCGACGATCTTGGATTTACCACAAAGAAGGGTGGTAAGATTCCGATGTTCATGCGTTCGTCGGATTATGAGCCAGTAGATCTGAAAGACATTACTTCGTTTACCCCACCGGAACGGTTGCAGGGAGAGTCTGATGAGGCTTATGCCAGACGGTACGATGCGGCCTACCGTACATGGGTAGCACAAACCAAGAACGTGAATTACACGGCCCGCTACCAGTTGGCGGAGGGCTTCCTGTACGGTCTGGCTAATGCTGGGTATGGAACCCTTCCGTTCACTAGAACAGATACTGGATGGTACACCGGGGACACAAATTTACGGGACATTTTACAGTCTGCTTTGGACACTCTGCACAATCCCTTGTACAGTGGCCGCGAAGATTTGCAAGGGCGTAACCTGTTCTATAATTGGGAGAACACAGACCCAGTTCCGGTTATAGGTACGGTCGGTTCAGTCTCTCCAGAAACCGAAAAGGGGGAGCTTGGTTACGGGGGTTACTTGGCTGGAGAGTACGAAGTCACTGGATACCCCGATCTGTACCGTTATGCGTATATTCGGGTTGACCTTGGGGCCGTTGATGTCGCCATCACATTTTTCATGTACACAGGGCGACTTATACCCAATGTGTATGTGTCAACGATTGTCGAGTCAGGGATCGAGGACTGGAATTTCATGGGGGACTATCAAGTCAAGACCCATGTGGACTTCAAGAGACTTCCGATCTCGGTGAATCTTGGTGATGTTTCGTTTTCCTCACAGATTCGATTTCCATTCCATGTTACGATTGATCCTTACAAGCAGTACACGATTCCTGACCACTACCTGACGGCAGACCTTGGTCAGGTGTACACAGAGAACTCAGGACAGGGTACTGATCAAGACGGCGCGTTCATTCTAGCAGATACCTGTCTGATGATGGATTCTTCCAGACTCAAAGATGTGCCCACTCCTGACAGCGATCTGGATGCCAATTTCCAAGTTACGGCTCCGTTCAAGGAACTTGGTCTTACGCTTGAGGGACAGAGGGCCATGTACGGGTTGTTCGCCAAAGGTATCCAGCAGGTTCTGTTTGTGAAGTGCGTGCCGGATGCTTCATTCACACATTCCCAGATAGAGAACCTCTCCGTCGAAGAAATAAATCAGATGCACTTCAATTCCGTCGTCGGTCAGGTGCTGGACACATACAATGAGTATGATCAAGACAGGCCGAACCTTGTCATTCGAGTGTCTTTCGATTTGCACAGCTCTAGTGGAATGTTCGACATGGCCTCACTGATCATCTATGCTCGGGATATGGATGACAACACCATTCCGCTTGCGGTTTTGTCCGTTGGGGACAACAGGGTGATTTCGATTGACACGACCTCGTGTAGTGAGGCAGTGATGACCCTGAAACTGAAAGACCTCTAAAATGCCTCTAGGATGCTCTGTATTCAATTTTTTGACGTGCCAGTGTATTTGGTAGGGTAGGTTCCTAATCGTCGTCAGAGAGGCTGTTTTTCGTTCACTATGATGATGTTTGAGAGACTTCCCATTATGGGGAACGAAAAGTCGTAAACTTTCATCCCCCCAAAGTAGCATAGTTTTTTGTGGTTGAAGGTTTACCTGTAACGTGAAGTGTCTTCATCACCGCACCGACGCTTGTACAATCAAACCATAGGCATGATCTGTTTCGGGTATCCGTCACTATTCTGTAAGGAGAGATGTTTATGGCTTTTGATCGTCAGAATATAACTAATCAGGGTATGTACCTGATTCGTCGTCTTGGAGAGGGGTGTCATTTAAGTTTTACGGCCATGTTTACCGAGGTGGCCGCAATCACGCCAGCCATGATGCCTACTGGTGGCGGAGTTACATACAGTCAGGCCAAGAATGATACGGAAAGGTTTTCAGAAGGCACCATGTGGAACGTATCGCCTGTCCAGTCCCACACGTCTTCTGGGAGCGGAAGTACGGATCTTCGGGCCGTGGGAAAGTTCAAGCGCACGACTGCCGGTGCTTTCGTGATGCGTTCTGCGTATCTGTTTGCGACGCTTCTTGATGAAAACAATGACATCGCCCAAGACGACACAGGGACTCCCTTGGAGAATATCCTGTTTGCCGTAGCCAGCAATGATAATGAGAGCGTTCTTCAGAGCGACGGGAATAACAGTCTGTACGTCACTTTCCAGTTGGTTCTCACCAATGGGTACAGTCAGATCGTCATCGTCGAAAACGGTGTGGCCACGTTACAGGATTTGGAGAACCTTCAAGGCGGTAACGATCTCGGAAAGCTGTCCATAAAGTTCGATCAGGTGACTGGTGACTTACAGTTGTTCGACGGCGACGGCAATCTTATCGATCAAGCGAATCTTCCTGTCGGGTCTGGAATCGGTGGTTCTGGAAGTGGGGTGGTTACGGTCAATGATGACCAGATGATCCATGGCAGGAAGGTGTGGATTTCTGCTATCGAGTCTTCGGATCCTTCATGCACGCTCTATAAGATTCCCGGAGGAACTTCCTATGCTTTCGTAAGCGGGTATGATGCGGATATGGAGCGTCAGGTCCTCAGCAGTCCTGAAAGCGAGCAGGTAATCGCATATAAGGCACAGGTGAAGGCGTTTGTGATCGGTCAGGCGGGAGGGCATCTCACCGTTACCGATACCGGACTGTCTTACGATGCGATCCGCAATCTGATGGATTCCGAGAAACTGCGAAAGCCTATCCTATCGGATTTCTTTTATGTCAGTGAGGACAGGGATGCGGAAACTCCTGAGAATGTCGGTCAGGACACCCCTGTATGCAACCTCTCGGAGATTACAGACGGGGCTGTTCTGGCATCGTTGTGGAGAGGGTACTCCCGTCTTGCCCTTGAGGATCCTTCTGTCTTATCCAGTATTGATTCAGATCCCGATGTAGCAAGGGAGATGGCATTACGTCACCCGGAACTTTTGGATCCGTCACAATTCCTGCTTCCACCGGTGGCCGTAAACCCATCGGATTTCAAAGCCGTCTATACCACTGAGGATCTTCTAGCTCTTCGAACCAAGTATCAGGCGATAGCGGATGTGCCAGTAGACACCGGGAGCGGGAACACCACGACTCTGAATGAGGTAACTCGTACACGTCTTCTTCGTGTCATCAAGGGTCTTTATGAGAAGCAGGTTCAGAACGCTCGTGTAGCCTATCTTTTGTCTTCCAATGTTTATACGGAAAGTACGCAGGTAGATCGTGATGCCCAGAGCGTGACCGTTGACAGTACAGGCATCACGTTTGGGAATAAGGGACAGCAGATCAAGGTCTCCATCGACAGTGAGACGAATGGCGGTGAACAGAAACTTGCCCTGTCAAGGGTTACTGGACAAGACGAGAATATCTTTGCCTTCATTGGCGACAGCGGGATGATTGGGGGTGCGCCTCTGTTTTCTGTCCGTGTTGCCGCACATGCGCATTATGCTTCTGGCACAAAAAACTGGCTGTTGAACGACATAAAGTGTTCGGATGGATTTGTTGCTGAGATTGCAGGTCAGCGTTATAACAGTGTGGAAGAACCAGTCATCGATCTCGATAAGAACGATCATTTGTTTGTCACATGTTCGGACAATCTCACATTGCCGCAAAACATGACTCACATTGTCGTGGACATCATGGGATATATGGGGTGCAACGATACCCCGGTGGATCAGTTTAAGCACGTCGGTTGCATCGTACCTTTCGACCGTACCGTACATTCTCAGTCTGTTAATGCCAACCGTTTTGGATGTGAAATCGATCTCGCGATTCCTCTCAATAGCTGGGTACAGACTCCTGTGGATAATGCTGGTGGAATCCCGGATGTGTTTGTTGTCCGGGCATACGCTATCAGCTTCAACAAGACACAGATACCTGATAGTTCCGTTCCGACTCTGCTGACGTACCATCCTTATGCCTCCAACGCTATAACGAAGAATGGGGCATATATGGTAGATGCCGTGTATGATGACGGCTCCACGGTAATGTTTGAAGGACTTCCTGTCACTCTCGAAGACGGGACACGCATCTTCTTGGAAGAGCAGTCCAATTCTATGGCCGGAGGGTATTACTGGTATCGAACACGAAAACTTGATGAACACAATAATCCGGTTGTCGATAGTCTAGGAAATCCAGTGTTCCTGTGCATTTCCGGTAAGTATATCGACATGGAAGTTGTTGAGCCAGAGTATAGTGACACCTTGTTCAACGTGTTTGGCAAAGTCCCGGCGGGAACGGCATTTTACAGCACGTCGTCTGAGGACTCTCAGTACTTCATTGAGAACATCGCGAATGATTTGTATGCCTATATCCCGAGAACGACGACGAATGACTTTTACGCCTTCGATGACATTACCCAGCCTTACGGGATGCGATTTACTCCTATTACACCAGAGATTCTTCTGGATACCTTGGAAGAACAGTACGGTATCAAGCCTGAGGACGCATCCATTTCCAATGTTCCTGTGTATGTCTCCGAGACCTCTTATCAGTCATGTCTGTCAAATGGTGAACTCTGTAATGTGCAGACTCACAGCGAGCCGAAGTCCGGTCTCGTAAAGAAAGGGTGGGAAGCAGATCCTGAGGAGGATGGTATTTACGACTCATTCGCCGTCATGCTGGATACAGGTCTGCATCCTTTGCAGGTAGTTCTTTCTTCTAACATATCTGTGATGGAGCCTGATGCTGGGTCTCTTGTTGATACCAGTGAGGACGACCCGGCTCGTCTGTTCCATCGCATCTATCCTTTTGAAGTACGCATCCCTTACAATCACAGTGTGGTTCGCGTCGATGTAAACACTTTGGAGACGGAAGTGTCTGGACACCTCTCTTCGGAGACCTATGTTTCAGCCACGTATGAAAGCGATGACGAGACCTCTTGGGGATACAGGCCGGAAGGTTCTGATGTGGTTCAGTTCTTTCGTAAAGACATGACCGAATATACCGGTACTCCAGAGATCTCTGAGGAGGTAGATGAAACTTCATCAGATCGGTACTTCCTTATACAGGATGGAGAGTCTGTCACGTCTTACGCAGAACCTAATG